>JGI10211J34971_10003077_pt1 | contig 13431 bp, 21 predicted proteins | sample Etolagsediment_FD_34971 | JGI IMG/M metagenome (IMG submission 34971) | reverse complement strand
GCTTAATAGACCCGGACGGGCCGACGGTCAGCCCGACAACTAAAGAAGAAGGGATACTCCCGGCATGCAGGAGTCCCACGGCAACAATCGCTTTATTTGATTGCTCTGCTTGATATAAACAATGACTAGGGTGTGTCGTAATAGTGACGATGCCCCTAGTCATTTTTTTTACTGTGTCAAAATCTTGACTCGATATAAATATTAGAAAGAATATATAGTGTGTATCAACAAATCACACAGAGAGAAAAATCATGAATAGAATATTTCTTGCATTGAGTATGATTGTAGTTAGTATGAACCTTGTATATGCACAGACAGTCGTGACTGAATCGACTAGTAATAGCACTATCAGAACAGACGGAGAGATGACTACAACTGTGAAATCACCACCGCCTTCCGCTATCTCACCACAGTTTAGTGGTGGTAATAATAGTGACTTATGCACAGTTGGTGTCGCTGGTGCTGTTCAAACACAGATTCTAGGTATCTCAGCAGGCACAACATTCACAGAAGAGAACTGTGTAAGATTGAAGAAAGCAAAGACACTTTACGATATGGGAATGAAAGTAGCCGCTGTATCTGTTATGTGTCAAGACAAGGGCGTATTTGATGCAATGATGATGGCAGGCACACCATGTCCTTATAATGGTATGATTGGTGAAGCGGCTAAGATTGGTTGGGAATCGCATGTAGATGATGACAAACATGAACTTAGTGGTAAAGACGGGGAACTGAATGTTGAGAAATCTGCTACTTACGGTATTGGCGGTCTGCTTACCCTCCTACTCTTACTCTGAGAGTATCACTCCCTACTTCGGTACGACAGGTAATGCCGCTTCTGTTGGAAATACATGGAGCATGGACAATGTTTTACCAACACCGCCTGGTCTTGATATAAATGGTGTGTTCTACAAATACACACCACAGAAAGAGACAGAAGCGGATATGAAAGTTCACATTGGTAATGAAAATGCTAATGGTGTTGGATATCTTTGGAGAGAAACAGACGACTGGTCGGGCGCACAAGGTGGCATTGAGATAAGAAAAGTTATAGGCATTGCAAATGTTCCTAGAGAGTTATGGGGTGATGGTTCTATAGAAGTAGAAGGTGAAGGAACAGTAGAAGATGCTACAGTAATCTATAGTTATAAAGTTGATCCTTGTTATGATCCACAGTTTAGTCCAAGTTGTCCTGGCTATCAGTTGCAACTACCAGATACTGAAACTGTCGATATAGATTTGTATGATGCAACTGCTGATGATGCTGTCATCATTGCAACCGCAGAAACAGATGATGACATATATGAAGATGAAGAAGAATTAGAACAGGATGAAGAAAGTGAAGAAGAGAAAGAGATGCGATTAGAAAAAGCATTAGCGGCGGTTGATGAGTTAGCACTTTTCAATGATGCATTTGCCCAAAATCTTTTACTTGATGCATTGAATAATGCAATACAAATGAATGCTTATTATGCGGCTCAACTAAGAGGCGGAGAATACAAAGAGACTGTCGTTTTAGTTGACAAAGAACTACCCGAAAATAAAAAGGGTCTAAGAAACGGTTTAGCACAACAAATACTGCATGAAGAAATGATATCTATGCAGTATAACAAATAGGAGAAACCTATGCTCAAAAAAGCAATAACAATCTTTGCTATGAGTTTATTTCCACTTTCAGCATATGCTGTGGATGTTCCGATTGAAGGAACTGTGCAGTCTCGTTGCGTAATCACAACTGACACGCCCGGCGTGTATGGCAACCCAAATGCATATACATTGACAACTACACCAGCAGACGGTGGTGTAAAGCCTATTGTTCGATTTGATGTTACTCTTGCTGATGCATACTATGCACAGATTACTACACCAACATCATTCGATACAAGTCCATCTCTAGGTGACACAGTGACTTGGACTGGATCAACATCTGTCAGTGCAGTAAGTGATGCAACAAACATGGCAGATTATGAAACCAATAAAGTAACATTTGGTCAGACAACTCAATATGATTTGACTGCAACTGGTTCTACTTGGTTTACATCTTCGTCTACTGCTACATATGGTGGAAGTAAAGCATTTCCTGGCGGCACATATACCGCAACTGTTGAGGCTGTGTGTATCGCTCAGTAAAAGCAATGAATAAATATATTACTATATTATTGTTATGTTTGTTTTCGTCTGTCTCATATGCACATGAGATGACGCCGACATATCCTGAGTTGAAGTATTCTTATTTGGATGACTTGATGGTCACTGAAATGGAGTTGTTCAACTTCAGAAATGATGTGGAATATTATGAGATTGCTGTATTCGATAAAGATATGAAACCCATACCCTTTGTATCCAGTTACAAAGTATTTAAGTTAGAGTATTTGTCTCGTATTAAGTTTGAAGTTTACATCAGAGAAAGTGATAGATATAGAGTAGAGTATATTTGCTCTAGGTCTAAAGCAAGGCCAAATATTTTAGAAGAGCGGCCTACAATATCATCAATGATTTGTTCTAAAGTTAAACGAGAGTAGATTCATGAAAAAGATTATGTATATTATAATGATACTGTTTTCAGCAAATGCTTATGCTGAAAGTAGTTCTTTGAATCTACAGTTACCCAACAGTCAACAGAACTTTGCAAATGATAAGTTTAGAGCGGGCGACTTAGATTGTTCTAATGCGATTGGTGGTGCTACAAACTTTGAGTTTGGTGTTACTGGAATCATTGATAATCATGTAGGAATCTTAGGTGAGAAAGACCCGAATGTAAATGGCTCTACTAAAGATATTGGTGTGTATGCAAGAGTTATCATACCACTAGACAAGCCAAAAGAAAGAATCAACTGTAATACGCTATATCAACTTGAACTAAAGAAGAAAAGACTAGAAGTTTTAAAACTTGAGCAAGAACTAGCAAGACTAAAAGCATTGCAAGACGAGGAATAAAATGGACAAGGACTTAGGTCAAGAACTTGAGAACATGGAAGAAGGTATTGAGAATCTAAAGAACAAAGAGTTCCGTATTCTTGGTATCAAAGTGTCATTTATGAGCGTAAGTGCGCTCCTCGCTGTCCTAGGCTCTGTTATTGGTGCTTTGTATGGTGGTTTTCTGATGTATCAGAAAGTCGAAGAAGCAATTGCTTTTGTTGACCAACAGCAAGAATATGAAGAAAAGATTGCTGACTATGATAATCGTATGCAGATTATCGAAACAAAACTTGAAGAAGCAGTTGACTACACAAGAGATATCAAGGGCGACTTGAGGGATGATATTCTGTCTATTGAAAAGACAGTAGATAGAGTAGAAGATAAAGTCAGACAGACTGAAGGTGAGGTTCGTGAGATTATTCAAAATGCAGAAGAGCGTTTTGAAAATAAAAGAGATGGTCTACAGAATGATTATGATGAGAAGGCAAATCGTTTACAAGAATCAAATACCTCTAGAATGGACGACCTTGAGTCTAAAGTTGAACGAGAACTCAAAGACCTTGAAGATAGAATTTCCAAAAAACTCCAAAGAGCATTAGATAACCCTCTAGCAAATTAATTCTATAAATAGACAAGTTATATCATTAAACTTTGTGATTATATCATATTGAATATTATTATCACAGAGGAAAATATGATAGATCCAATCACGGCCGCGGCCACAGCAAGCAGTGCATTTGCCGCCATAAAAAAAGGATTTGAAATCGGTAGAGATATCGAATCTATGGCTGGTGACTTGTCACGCTGGATGTCTGCAATATCTGATATCACAGAAGCAGAAAAGCAAGCACAAAATCCACCGATATTTAAAAAACTTATGTTCTCTGGCTCTGTAGAGGAAGAGGCTGTTCAACTATTTGCCGCTAAGAAGAAAGCAGAAAAGCAGAGAGAAGACTTAAAAGTTTACATACAATATTCGATGGGACAATCTGCTTGGGATGAACTGATTAAGATGGAAGGTCGGATTCGTAAGCAACGACAAGAGACAATCTACAAACAAGCACAAAGACGAAAAGCCTTTATAGAAGTAGTTGGTATTATTTTTGGACTTGCTTTGTTTGGTATTGGCATTGCACTTGTAGTGTGGTTTATCTATGCCGCTAAAAATGGACTTCTTTAATGGAATTAGTTCATGTATTTCTGCTAATGATGTATCTAGGCACAGGTGATGATAGACGCCTGATGTCACAAGATATGTATTTCTATTCGATAGATGACTGTAACTACTTTGCAAGTCGTCTGGTAAGAAGATATGGCAACTATGGTGCCATAGAGTGGATGGATCCTAAAGATAGAGCAACGGCTTATTGTGTTCCTAAATCTGTAACTAAAAATACTATAGGAAAAAGTATCACTGTGTATTGACAAACACACCGCTTTTGTGTATATTAACAGCATGAGAAAGTTACTTATCGCACTAAGCGTTCTGTTGTCTTTTCCAGCACATGCGGATGAGGCAACTTGTCTTGCTGATAATATTTACTGGGAAGCACGAAATCAGACAAGAGTAGCACATCTTGCTATTGCTCATGTTGTGATGAATCGTGTAAAGGATAGTCGATTTCCAAACACTATCTGTGAAGTCGTCTATGAAGGGCCGACTAGAAAGAGTTGGAAAAATCCTCTTGTATCATTTCCAGTAAAGCATCGCTGTCAGTTCTCATGGTATTGTGATGGAAAGTCTGATGAGATACCAAAGCAAGACGCTAAATTGTATAAAGACATCATGTGGCTTGCAAGAGCGTTTCTTGTTAAGTATGATTACATGATTGATTACACAGACGGTGCTACACATTATCATGCTTATTATGTAAAGCCAGCATGGGCGCAGACAAAGACACGAACTGCACGGATTGAAGACCATATTTTTTACAGGTGGGAAGATGCAAATTGAGAATGAGATTAAACTTGACTATAGTGATGTTCTAATTAAACCAAAACGCTCTACACTCAAGTCTCGTAAAGATGTAGACTTGAAAAGAATAATGTATTTTAGAAACTATAGTCCTGATTTTCCAGATAATGTTCGTGCTATAGGCTTTCGTGGTATTCCAATCATGGCGGCTAATATGGACGGTGTTGGCACATTTGAAATGGCAGATTTTCTTGCAGTGCAAGAAATGTTCACTTGTCTAAAAAAGACTTATTCTGTAAATGAACTTGTAGAATATTTTGATGGTAGATTTGCAAGTGTATCACGAAAGCATCATGTTGCCATGTCTATTGGTTCTACTGATGCAGACTATCAAAAATTTCGTAATGTATATGAACTAACAGACGGCGGTATAGATTTTCTAAATATTGATGTAGCAAACGGATATACAGAAGCATTTAGTAATTTCATTTATCAAATAAGAGTGAATCATCCAGAACTAAAAATCATTGCTGGCAATGTTGTAACAGCAGATATGACACAGGAGTTAATTCTTCGTGGAGCAGATATTGTTAAAGTGGGCATCGGGCCCGGGAGCGTTTGCACAACTCGTATCAAAACTGGCGTGGGTTATCCTCAACTTAGTGCTGTTATTGAGTGCGCTGACTCTGCTCACGGCCTTGGCGGGCATATTATTGCAGATGGCGGATGCACCAATAGTGGAGACATTGCTAAGGCGTTTGGGGCAGGTGCTGACTTTGTAATGCTCGGCGGAATGCTGGCAGGTCATGATGAAGGCGGCGGTGAAGAAGTATTTGAAGAAGATAATCCAACACCCATGGGTATGAAGTTCTATGGTATGTCATCGGAGACTGCAAATGACAAACACTTTGGTGGACTTAAAGACTACAGAGCCGCAGAAGGAAAAGAGGTCGTTGTTCCCTACAGAGGTAGCGTTGATACTACTGTGCAGGATATTCTTGGAGGACTACGCTCGGCCTGCACATATGCAGGAGCAAAAGAAATAAAAGACTTGACAAAATGCACGACTTTTGTTAGAGTAAACAACACACACAATAAGGTATTTGGTAATGGCTCTTGAAGTAATGACAACACAAAAGTTCTCTCAAATGATTGAAGAGATAGCAACAAAGAAACGAATACCATACATGGATGCTGTTGTGTGGTATTGTGAACAAGAAAATGTAGAAATTGAGGTTGCCGCAAAACTCATTAATGCTGTTATCAAATCAAAGATTGAAGCAGAAGCCCAAGAACTAAACTTTCTTCCCAAAGTTGCTAAACTCCCAATATGAATGGATTTGAAGCATATCAAACATATCTAGCAGTCACGAATCACTTTCGTCAGAAGTCATATGACTATTTTCGTTATAATGGCAAGATGAAAGTAAGTGAAAGTTCTTATCTGTCTCGTAAAGATAGATGGACATTTGAAAAGATTGCAAAGAGATTTGATAGGGAAGAGTTTGTAAAGTATCTTGTGTCTAACATTCTTACTGATTCAGATAACACATGGATTGGTAACATGGTTGGTGGTAAGGGCGAGATTACTTACAAAAAATATGTAAAGAATCTTGAATCTCTTTCATACAGTTTCAAAGAGGACATACAAACTATATTTGATTTTCAGTCAAATTTTGATGATATCTTTGTATCTGAAACTGGACATCCACTGCTGTTTAGATTATATCTAAGAAATAAAGTGCATATAAATACTCTAGTCATACTGAATGATTTAGTAAACTACTCAAAGGTATGGAAAAAACAAGATGATATGATGATGAATGATTTTATTATTTTGCTTGACAAATACTCTAAGTTCTTGTATAGTTATAAGAATATAGATAAAGCGAAATATAGAAAAATTATTATGGATATCTTTTCATGATGCCCTTGACTAATCAAACACTACTAGGTCAAAATGAATTTTACTTTGCATATGATATTCCTAACTTTGAACAGTTACTAAAAGATATTAATAGTGCAGAGTTAGATTCTGTTGACAAGGGTATAATTGAAGGTTGGAACTGTGACGCAAAAGTATTGGATCCACAAAAGTATGCAACATACTTAATGCCAGTATTGGATCAGTTCTGTGAAGATGTCGGCAAACAAATTAAGTTTGATTTATCAGACGGACCGTGGTTGAACATATATAGAATAGGAAACTACCAAGATGTTCATCATCATGTTGGTTTCGATATCGCAACAGTTTGGTTCTTAAACGAAGGAGAAGATTTTTCTGAATTTTATTTCTACAACTCGAACAGATGTGTTTTATCCCAATTCTGGAATAATCTACTCTGTGAGAACAATATACAAGAAATACACAAACCTAATTTTAAACCTGGAACAATGATACTCTTTCCAACGAATACATTACATGGAGTGAGTCAACACAGAAGTAAAGTAGAAAGAAAGAGTATTGCTTGGAATATTAAAGTTCTAGAAACAAAATAAAACCTTAGGAGGCCTTTATGAACAACGAAGTTGAAGCATATGTTGGAGAACTTAGAGAACTTAGGGTAGAGAACAAAATTCTTAGGGAGAAACTGAAAGAACATGAAATAGAGATTGCTTGGACACAGAAGTATCAAGCATTAGAAAGTGACAAGCATTATGATGTAACTTGGTATCTACATGATGTCGAATATACTGCAAAATAATACTTGACACAACGCTTACATTATGCTATATTGGACAAAATAAAACATACAACAACATACACAAACATACGAGGTATACAAAATGGCAACAGATTTCGCCGCACTAAAAAAGTCCCGCTCAGACTCATTGAGCAAACTAGTCACTGAGACATCCAAAATCAACTCACCACAAAATGAAAGTGCATCTGGAGATGACCGCTTCTGGAAACCTACTGTCGATAAGGCAGGCAATGGTTATGCAGTAATTCGTTTTCTACCAGAGCCAAAGGGTGAAGACCTTCCTTGGGTTCGCACATTCAATCATGGCTTTCAAGGGCCAGGTGGCTGGTATATTGAAAACTCTTTGACTACATTGAATGAGAAAGACCCAGTATCAGAATATAATTCTATGCTGTGGAATAATGGCACTGAGGCAGGCAAAGAACAAGCCCGAAAGCAAAAGCGCCGTTTGTCTTATATCGCTAATATCTATGTGGTAAAAGACCCTGGAAATCCAGACGCTGAAGGTAAAGTATTTCTTTACAAGTTCGGTAAAAAGATTTTCGACAAATTGAACGAATCTATGAACCCTGAGTTTGAAGATGAAACACCAATCAATCCTTTTGACTTCTGGGATGGTGCAGACTTCAAACTGAAGATTCGTCAAGTAGAAGGTTATCGTAACTATGATAAGTCAGAGTTTGATACATCTTCTCCACTTCTTGATGGTGATGATGATAAACTTGAGAAAGTTTATGAATCTCTTTATTCACTTCAAGAATTTCTGGATCGTAAGAACTTCAAGTCGTATGCAGAACTGCAAGCGAAACTGAATCGTGTTCTTGGTCTAGATGGTTCATCACCAAAGCCTACTACTACTGCGGAAGACAATGACAATGTGGCATCAGCACCAGTTGTCGCTAAGTCTGCGCCTGCTCCAAAGCAGGAGTCCGTAAGTGTAGGAGACGATGACGATGATACACTCTCCTTCTTTGAAAAACTTGCTGAAGAAGATTAACCGTCACTCTGATGCAAGAAACTGAGGGGGCTTTTGCCCCCTCTTTTTTTTAGAATGCTAAGATTGTTGGATTGTTACCAGTATATTCAGTAGCACCATTTCTCGTTTCGTATCTACTGTTTCTTCTACGAGAGGTGGCAGGAACAACAGTCGTTGATGATTGCTGATTTACATTATTATTTGTGCTTTGAACAACTGTAGAGTTATCTTGAACTCCAGTCGTTGCGCCAGAACCAGCAACTTCAACACTTCTACCTTCAATCTCTGCACCAGTCGTTCCTGGAGAAATACCCATTGCTGTTCTTAGTTCACCCATTCTCTTTGTTGCAGTCTCAAAGTCAATGTCTGCTGATGCTAGACCTTTAATCTTTGTTCCAGAAGTAATCCATCCCTCACCAACTGTACCACCCATAATAGCAGTTTCGATTGCAGGAATAGATTCCATCAAGTCTTGTGCAAACTCTTTAATGTTTAGAGATGAGCCATCAAAACTGAGTCCTGATATCTTTTTAAGTGCGGCACCAATCTTATCAAGTGCATTTGCACCTCTCTCTAAGTCATCTGCTTTGTCTGCAACTTTGACCATCTCTTCAATGGGTGATTCAGAACCAGTTAAGAATCCTAGAACACTTGAGGCAGCATTAGCAAGTGCGCCAATAAACTGTCCACCAGCAAATGCCGCAAGACCAGCACCCATAATACCTAGAACTTTAGTAAACTCTGTTGCTTTGTCTACACTGATATTGGGATCATTTGTGATTGAAAGAAGAACACCAACTTGTCTTTTAATTCTTTCAGCAAAGTCTTCTTCATCTGTGAATTTACCGATAGCATTAGCGACATTAGCACTACCTTGTCCGATAGCAAAAGCAACAAGACCTGCCGCAATACCAGCCATTGTTGCAACAAAGATTGCAGTATCAGCACCAATGCCGGGCAAGTCTGAGATAGATAACAATGTTACCACATTATCTTTAATTTGTTGAGCCCAGTTACCACCAGTAAAATAGTCGATTGATTCTTGAACACCTGCTGTAGCCGCTCCAGCAACTCCACCAATAGAGAATGCTACAAGTCCAAGTCCTAGTCCTGCCATCGCTGCCGCAAATGCCGCCGAATCAGCAAGCATTGATAGATTACCACCTGCCGCATCTTTGATTGATAGTAGAGTAAGAACATTATCTTTAATTGTTTGCGCCCAACTACCACCAGTAAAGTAATCAATTGCATCACCAATGCCTGCGGCAGCGGTACCAGCGATACTACCTAAACTGAAGGCTGCCAAACCAAGACCTAGACCTGCCATGGCTGCGGCGAATGATGCGCTATCTGCTAAGAATGCGAGATTGCCACCAGCGGCATCACTGATGCTTAGAAGTGTAAGAACATTCTCTTTGATTGTGGCTGCAAAACCAGAATCTTCAGTAAAGTAATTTACAGCGGCAGCAACACCTTGTCCAATGGAGAAGGCTGCAAGACCTAGACCAATGCCAGTCATTGCTAAGAAGAACAATCCACCCTCTAAGAAGAAGTTGCCCATTCCACCAAAGTCATCTTTGATACCTAGAAGTTCATTGATGTTGGCTCTAATTGCCTTGCCGTCAAGTTCATTGATTTGCTTTAGAAGAAATCCAGCACCACCAGCAAGAATACCAGCACCAGCAAGTAGCGCACCACCACCTATTCCCATATTTTTGAATAAGCCACCGATTCCAGACGCAATTTTACCAAAAAGACCACCATCTTTTTTGGGGTCTAGATTTACATCACCTTGAATCTCAACATCACCGCCACCTCCGCCAAGACCGCCATCTCTTCCTTCTTCTCTTGATGCCTCAAGAGCAAGACCTTCACCTGCCTTCTGTGCTTCCCAACCTGCCCTTTGCAGTTCCAGAAGTTCTGTAACTGTTACATTTAGATTATCGACAGATTTACGAACATTATTAAGTCCTGCTCTTAGACTTTTTTGTAATCTCTGTCGATTATCTTTGTTGCTTTCAGAAATATCTTGAGCAGATTCTTCTGTCGCTTGTACCTCGGGCAAGTCTGCCATGTTCTATACCTTACTTTTTCTTCAATGCATCTGCACCAAAGAATGCTGAAACTAGCACTGCAATAGAAGCAAAATATGTTGGAGCGATATCAGCAATTAGATTAGCGGCTGTATCTAGTCCAAGCAAAGATGTTACTGCAATGCCAATAGGATAAATGAGTAGACCAATCAAAGAGAACCATGCCATCTTGCGAATAGCATCTCTTTGTGCATCTTGGTCTTCAAGTGCTTTTCTTTTAAACTCTAGATGCATCTCCATTTCTTCTGCTGAGATGTGACCATCACCATTTGCGTCCATACCCTCTACAGCGGCCGCATCAATAGTTTTCTTGTCTGCCATGTGACTTACCTCTTTCTTGCTTTGAGTTTTTCTTCTTCTTCCTCAAGATATTGTTTTAGCAAAGTCACATAAATTTCCCTTTCAAAGGGAAGCATATTGTCTAGTTCAGTTAATGAATATTTATGATGTTGCATAAGTGCAAAGTTCATATGATACATATTTGCTAGTGAATCATGTATCATTGCAAGGTAAAAAAACTTTGCAGACCCTCCAACAACAAACTATCTTTTTCTCCACACTTATGGCAAGTCCATTCAACTTTGTGTGATAATTTAGGAATGCCTTCATAAAAACTTGTAATATTATTGAATTGATTTTTGTTTAGTTTACCTACCCACTCTTCAATTTCATCCTTAGTAAAGTCTTTATAAATCTGCTGTTCATCATATAGATATTCGATGTTTTCACAAATCATAGAGAACATAGATTCAGCATCATCGCCTTTCATGTTCAAAATGGTTTTAAGTGTTGGATATCTCAACTTAACACCAACATTCTCTGTAATCATAACTTCAGATTTTTTAATTTCACCAACAACTTTGATGTCATCTAGATTTACTTGAACTTCAGTTCTTGCTTTACATTCTGAATCAGTGTGACTCATATTTGCAGTAATAACTTCACCAACAGACTTGCCTCTAATCTTCAGAAACATATACTCAATGTCAAATGTTGCTAGTTTATCAATGCTGATATCAGTCAAAATACAATCATCTAGAATCCTTAGAATCGCATTTGAAATTTCTTTTTGGTCTTGTCCTTCAAGTGCAATGAGAAGATTTTTTTCTTCTCCTACAAGAAAGGGACGATATTTAATTTCTTCTTTTGTTGATGGAATCACATCAAAAAATTCTGGCGTTGATATTGCTGGAAGTGCCATAATTTACTCCTATAATTTAAAATCTAATCGCTCCAAATGGTGTGTTTACTTGACCAGTTGCTCCTAATCCACCTAGTGCAGATATATTACCAAGTCCAGGTATTCTTGCTGATGCTGCAAGGCCACCAGGACCAAATGAAAATCCAAATGACGCACCCAGCCCAGGTTGGTCAGAACGATTGAATACTACTTTATAATCTCTATATGAAAAAGTAATACTCAACTTGGCTGGTGCTTCATCTCCCCAAGACATTGATACTGGTGCAATACTGATTGGATATGCTTCTATAAGTGTATGTATACTTGTCAATTGTCCTGCTTCACCATACTGACGAATTACAATCTGTCCTGTAATTGTATCATAATATTCAACATTATATTTACCTGTGCTTTGACCAAAAGTTCCTGCACCAACAATAGTGTCTGCCCATCTTTCAAAATATTCTTTTTCTCTCATATCTTCACTGAGAAGAAATCCTAGTGTGATATCATTTACAAGTGTTCCATATGGTATCTTCTGTATAGGACCATAAACTCTATGTTCTGCGGTAGCAATAGTTCTACCTGGCAGTTCTGCTGTGTCACACCTAAACATCATATCTCGTTCTAAATCACTTTGACCAACGCCTGTAATTTGAACTTCAAAGTGTGATGCTTTTGCAACACCAGATTTATTAAGTGTTGCAAGAATGTTTTGGGCACTGAATGTCATATCATCTTCCTACTGTCTGCCCAGACTGTTGACTTGCTTGCTTTCTCAAATCTTTCGACTGGTAGAAAGAGAGCAATATCCCACTCTGAAGCGTTTATTTCTACAAACCTAGAACGAACATTACTATTCAAATACTTCTTAAAAGTAGGCTTGAAGAATCTATATTTAGATGCACCTTTCAACAAATCGTATGATAATCTCAATTTTGTAGATTCATCATATTTGTTATTGTTAGTGATTTCATACAACGCATCCATCAATCTTGCTCTAAGTTTGTATGGAAGATAATGTAGATTGATGCCGTAGAAGCCACCTTGTGTATTTGCTACTTTGAATATAAGAGGAAATGTATCATAATATGGCAAATCTGCTTTTGTTTTTGGATCGTAGAAAAAGAAATACATCTTGCCAATAGTTGAGCGACCTCGTATTCTATCTCTATCTTTTGTGATAGACATAGGACGGGCTGATGTTCTTCTTGCTTGATTACGGAACCATTCTCTTGATGATGCTGTTCTTGCAGGAACTTCTCCAGCACGAACACCTTTCAACAATAAATCGTCAAAGACAGTTGCCATTAGTATTTAATTCCTAGTTCTTTTTCTGTAATTATCATAAATTTCCATTTTCTATCTTTACAGAACTCGATTGCGGCTTCCCATTTACTCTTATTTATACTCCATGTTTTAACTTCGTATAAATAGTTCTTAGTTAGACGCTTTTGTGGTTTTGGTTCTTTCGTTTCTTTGAAAGGTTTTACCTCAATCATAATAGTCTCCAGTTTACCTTCTTTATTCTTTACACGAATAAGAAAGTCTGGAAAGTAACGATGATACCGACCATCAAGCGGTGATTTGTATGGCACAATTACTTCTTCGGAACTCCACTTTAATATATTGGGGTTCTCATC
>JGI10211J34971_10003076_pt1 | contig 13436 bp, 12 predicted proteins | sample Etolagsediment_FD_34971 | JGI IMG/M metagenome (IMG submission 34971) | reverse complement strand
CTTATCAAAAAGACACTGGATTCCGGCTTTCGCCGGAATGACGGTCGGGAATTTATACATTCAATAAAATCAGTATATTGCGAGAACTTTGGACTCTGGAGGGCATAAAATCGGGGAAAAGGAAAATGCAGCTCAGCCCTGACGATCATATCTGGTGGCGTTTCGGCCTGGTGGTGTTGAACAGCACCATTGTGTACACCTGGGTTGTCATGGTGTTTCTCACCCTTGGTTCCTGGCTTGTAACGCGACGGTTGCGCACCGGGGTGCATATCTCGCGAATACAGCATGTGCTGGAAGTGGTGGTCCACGGCATCGATCAGCAACTGCGGGAGATTTCACCGCACCGGCCCAAAGGGTTTCTCCCCTTTCTGGGAACCCTGTTTCTGTTTATCGCCGTCTGCAACCTCCTCTCCATCATCCCCGGCTTTGAACCGCCCACCGGGTCCCTTTCCACCTCAGCGGGTCTTTCCATCTGCGTATTCGCCGCGGTGCCCATCTACGGGGTTGCGGAAATCGGGCTGGGCCGTTATTTACGCAACTACCTGCGCCCCACGCCCTTCATGCTGCCATTTAACATTATGGGGGAACTATCCAGAACGCTGGCGCTTTCTGTTCGTCTGTTCGGAAACGTTATGAGCAGTTCCATGATCGGTGCGATTCTCTTGATCATCGCACCCCTCATTTTTCCCATCCTCATGCAGTTGCTGGGGCTGTTGACGGGTCTGGTGCAGGCGTACATTTTTGCCATCCTGGCGGCGGTGTATATCAGCGCGGGGATGGAGGCGGGTGAACCGGTTTCAGCTGAAACCTGACACCTGATACTCAAAACCTGAAAAGGAGAAACAGTATGGATTCATTGGGTTGGATTGCAGTGGCGTCAATTCTGGCGGCCGGCATCGGCATGGGCATCGGCGCCATCGGCCCGGCACTGGGCGAGGGTCGCGCCCTGGCCCAGGCCCTCAGTTCCATCGCTCAGCAGCCGGACGAGACCAACACTATCACGCGAACTCTGTTTGTGGGCATGGCCATGGTGGAATCAACGGCCATTTACTGCTTTGTGGTGGCCATGATTCTCATCTTCGCCAACCCCTTCTGGAAATATTTCCTTGAAAAGGCCGGAGGATAACGCGTGCTCATCAACTGGTTCACGGTCCTGGCGCAGATCGTCAATTTTCTCATTCTGATCTATCTCCTGAGGCGGTTTCTCTTTAAACCGATCCTTCGGGCCATGGCGGAGAGGGAAAAAAATATGGTTGAGACCCTGAATCGTGCAGAGCAGGCTGAACAGAAGGCCCAACAGAAGGCCCGGGAACTTGAAGAAGCGAAAGAGGCCTTTGCCCGGGACCGGGAAACCCTCATGGCCGAGGCCCGGGAGCAGGTGGCAAAATGGCGGGAAGATACCCTTAAAGGCGCTCGGGAGGAAATCGAGACCCTTCGCGGTACCTGGATCGCCAGTGTTAACCGGGATCGTCAGGCCTTTCTGGACGGTCTCAAGCAACGGATGGTGGAACAGGTGGTTCACATCGGGGGAAAGGTTATTTTGGATTTGGCGGACCAGACATTGAACCGCCAGGTATTGCGGGTGTTTCTTGAAAAAGTCTCTGCGTCCAGGAATGAACTTGAGGGGAGCCGCGTGAAAGGGAATGTTCTGCTCCAGTCGGGCATTCCCCTTGAAACGGATGACGTCACGACCCTGCGCCAAGGACTTGCCCGGTGGTTTCCCGAAGAAATGGCCATTCAACTGGAACCAGCCCCCGAATTGGGCTTTGGGATTCAACTGGTGGCCGGCGACCGCAAGGTGTCGTGGCACCTGAGAGACTATCTCGAAGACCTGGAAAAGGAAATCATGGAAAACCTGTTTAAAGACGCTCGGATGACATCATGACAAAAGAAAATGAGAGCGTGGAAAAAAGCGGGCTTGAAGATGCGATGGCCTCCGTCGACCGTGCGGTTGAAGCGGGGGTGAACGGTTATTCACCAACCCTCAANGAGGAAGAAGTGGGCCGGGTCATATCGGTGGGGCAGGGGATCGTCTGGGCNGACGGCCTGGGGCAGGTGAAAAACGAGGAACTGGTGACGGTAGGGTCCGACATTTCGGGCATGGTCCTGGACATTCTGCCGGATCGGGTGGGAATCATCCTGTTCGGTCCTACGGAAGCGGTGAGTGCCGGTGATCAGGTGCTACGCAGCGGCCGCGTCCTGGATGTACCCGTAGGCGATTCGTTAATGGGCCGCGTGTTGGATCCTCTCGGGCGACCCCGGGATGGAAAAGGGATTCCCGAGGCCCGGGAACGATGGATGGTGCTGCGGGAGGCCCCCCCGATCATGGATCGGGCGCCGGTGGTGAAGCCGCTCCAGACCGGACTCAAGGTGGTGGACGCACTCATTCCCGTTGGCCGAGGTCAGCGGGAGCTGATTCTGGGGGACCGCCAGACGGGCAAAACCGCCCTGGCCCTGGATGCCATTGTTAACCAGAAAGACAAGGATGTTGTGTGCATCTATTGTGCCATCGCCCAGCGCAGTTCGGGCATCGCCAATGTGGTGGCCGAGCTTGAACGGGAAGGGGCCATGAGTTATAGCGTGGTCGTGGTGGTGGAAGGNGACGATCCGCCGGGTCTTCAGTTCATTGCGCCTTATGCTGCCACCACCATCGGCGAATATTTTATGGAACAGGGAAAAGANGTGCTCATCATTTACGATGATCTGACCCGGCACGCCCTGGCCTACCGTCAGTTGAGCCTGCTGCTCAGACGTCCCCCGGGCCGAGAAGCCTTTCCAGGCGACATCTTTTATGTCCATTCCAGGCTTCTGGAACGCTCCACCCACCTCAATGAAGAACGGGGAGGGGGATCCCTTACGGCGCTTCCCATCGCAGAGACCGAGGCCCAGAACATCTCCGCCTATATTCCCACGAACCTGATCTCAATCACGGACGGCCAGATCTATCTGTCGCCGGACCTTTTTCAGAAAGGGATGCTCCCGGCGGTGGATGTGGGTAAATCCGTATCCCGTGTGGGGGGGAAAGCCCAGATTTCCGCCTATCGACAGGTGGCGGGGGACCTGCGGCTCTCCTACACCCAGTTTCAGGAATTGGAATCCTTTGCCCGCTTCGGCACTCGGCTGGACGAGCGGACCCGAACTACCCTGGAACACGGCCGACGGGTGCGGGAAGCCCTGAAACAGAACGAGCTTTCAACCATGACCGCCGGCGAGCAGATTGCCGTGCTGCTGGCGGTGGCCCGCGGCCTCATGGACGCGGTTCCCGTTGGAAGCGTCGTTGAAGCTGAAGCGGCTCTCCTTGAAACAGTTAAGGGTGAGTTTCCGGATCTTGATGATGCCGTTGACCGGGCCGAAAAGGATGACCCCCTTTGGAAACAGTTGACCTCGAGCATGGAGGCGGCGCTTGCCCCCTTCAGGGTCACAAAGGAAGACCATGCAGACACTGGAATCCCTGAACCGAAAGATCAAGACCGCCCAGGATCTGCTGGGGGTGGTCAAGACCATGAAAAGCCTGGCGGCGGTGAACATCCGGCAGTTTGAGCGGGCCGTTGAATCCCTGGAACAGTACCGAGCGGTGGTGGACATGGGATGGACGGTTTTTCTGCAAATGGGTCGACCCGCGGTTTCCATCTCCAGGAACCAGGGGGACGTCTGCCTTGTGGTGGGAAGCGATCAGGGTATGTGCGGCCAGTTCAATGAATCCCTGTGGCCGTTTCTGCAAGAACAGGTGACGGCTGAAACCGCCCGTGGCGGAAAGTGGTCTTACTGGAGCGTGGGGGAAAAGGTTCACGGAATGCTTGAGGACGCGGATGTTGCGGGTGATGTTCATTTCCCTGCCCCGGAAAGCCTGAACGCCGTTACCGAGCGGGTCCAGGAGGCCATCGGAAAAGTGGAGGAATGGCGGTCGGCCAAAAGGATGGACACCCTTTACCTTTGCCATCACGTGGTCGGGGACCAGGGAGGATATGAGCCGGTGTTTCAAAGGGTCCTGCCCCTGGATGCCTCCTGGGCCGAAGCGCACGGAGCAACGCCCTGGCCCAACCGCTGTCTCCCCATGCTGAATGCCTCCCGGGATACCATGTTCGCCCATCTCTTCCGGCAGTATCTCTTTATCTCCTTTTACCGGGCCTTTGCCCAGTCCCTGGCAGGTGAGAACGCGGCACGCCTTATGGCCATGCAGGCGGCTGAAAAGAACATCCTGGAGCTTCAGGATGACTTGCAGGCTTTATTTCGAGAACAACGCCAGGCGGGCATCACCAGCGAACTCCTGGATATTATTTCCGGATTTGAAGCGTTAAAGGAGGAAGAGGGTCAAAACAAACCCGTAAAACCGGGAAAACGGACCGATTAANGGGCGTGAATCTCTCTCTCTGAAAGGNTCCATTCCGGTGAAAGTCATCTACACATTACTGGTAATGGTTCTGGCAGGCCTNTTCTGGGATTCGAATTTTCATGTGATCCCTGGGTTGCTCAATCTGTTTCCGGTTCAGATCACCAACCAGATCAAAAAATAGGGCAGCGTTGCCAGTACCGCTATTCGTCATGTTCATCCTGAATCGGTCCCACCAACTCCTCCAGGATGTCCTCCAGGGTGACCAGACCGGCCACCTTTCCGACGTCGGCCAGCACCACTGCCAGGTGAACTTTCCGCCGTTTGAAGCGGCGCAACTGACGGTCGATTTTCGTGTCTTCGGAAACGAATTCCGTCGGACGTATGATTGTATGAAGGGAGGCGGCGGGATCTTTTTCAAGGAGTTTGAAAAGATCTTTCGCGTGAATGAAACCCATAATGTGGTCGGTGTCTTCCCCATGCACCGGAAACCGCGTGAACCCCGTTTCGAGAACGGTATTGATGGCCTCCTTAAGGGGCGAATTAACATCCATCATTTTCATTCGGGCTTTGGGGATCATGATCTCTCCAACGGTTTTGTCGTTTAAGGTAAACACACTGGACAGAATCCTTTTTTCGTGACCGGTGATGGCACCTTCATCCCACCCCATCTTGATGCAGGCGTGGATCTCCGCTTCGGTCATCAGCGGTTTTTCAATGGTGTCCATGTCGATGCCCACCAACAGAAGGAGCTTTTTGCTGACATAAGTGACTGCTGAAACGGCGGGATTGGCGATCCACATGAACACATTCAATATGGGTGCCGTTATCGTGCTCACTTGTTCATTGAAATATTTGGCATAGACCTTGGGAGTGATTTCGGCGAAAATGAGAATTACCACGGTGAGGATACCGGTCACGTATACGATGCCTTTTTCTCCCCAAAAGGAGATGGCAATGGCTGTTGCGATGGCGCTCATGGCCACATTGACCAGGTTGTTGCCCAGTAAAATGGTACCAATCAGCTTTTCGGGACGTTTCAGGATTTTCTCAACCATTGCCGCTCGTCGGGGCTTGCTTTCAGCAAGCAGTTTCAAGCGCAATCGGCTGATGGCCATGAGCGCTGTTTCGGAACCTGAAAAAAAAGCGGAACATCCCAGAAGCGCCACCAGTGAAAGAAGTAAAAACAGCATATTGGTTTGAGACATGCTTCCCCCCAATATAGGCGATCTTTTAAAAAGGCCAAAATGCAGTAAAAAAAAGCGACCGCACCGGCAAGCGGTGTGGTCGCTAAAAACGGATCATTCATGCCGGTATGATCTTTAACCTCCTGGTGTCATTTGACTTCCAGGATGTTGTTGGTGCTCCCGAAACAGTTGTTGCAGATCTTTTCGTTGGCCGGATCATTCCGCCATTGACCATCTACCAGAAAACGATATTCATACTGCCCCGGTGGAACCATAATGATTTTTTCCCATTTGCCGTGTTTCCCTTTTTTCATGGGGTGCTTCTTTTCGTCCCACTGGTTGAAATCACCCATCAGTAAAACGGTTTTCGCATGGGGTGCTTCAATGCTCAGGGTGACCCGTTTGCGTTTGATGGGGGTTTTCACCCCTTTTTCCTTCTTTTTCATAACCATTTCATTCCCTCCCTACAGGCTCCCATGGGACCTGCAATTTGAAAGTGTTCCGATGTTTCATTTTGGGAAAATTTTTATTTTTGTGAAAATATTTAACGCTATCTACCTCACTTTTAAGAAAATGGCATAATTTCCCAATTAAAGCATCTCCGGCGTCTTTGTCAAGCATGAATCATTCCCGGTCACCGGCACAAACGGGTGAATAGTGTCTTCCGGTCGCGCCGTGCATCTTAAAAGAGGGATGGTTCCATCGAAACTTATGAAAAGATAAGCCATAAGTCTTGACAGCAGCATGGCTTTTTGGTGAAACTCAAAATGCTAATTTTGTCTACTGATGCACAAAGCATTTAATTTTGATTTAATGATGATTAAAACCGCTTTGAGAATGCACGAGGCAAAAATTAGAACCTAATCGCAGGAGTTCCTGATGAGGTCTCCTCGTGTTGGGCTGTGCAAAAAAAATAGGGAAGGAGAAACACTGATGAAAAAAGGGGCTTTTTTGAGAATGCTGATGTGGGTCTTGCTTGCGGCTTCTGCAGGGCTGTTTTTTCAGGAACAGGCATTAGGTGGCGCCATCAAAGATACGGAATCCGCGTCTCACGCGGATACGGCGGCCATTCCGGTGGTGGTGAAGACCTACGATTTTCCGGGGGTCACGATTGTTCAGTTCAACCTTGCGGTACTGAGCCAGTATTCCTACATGGTGGTCAGCGGAAACGACGCGCTGGTGGTGGATCCGGCCCGGGACATCGAGGCTTATGTGGACCTGGCCAAAAAAGAAGGATGGACCATCAAGGGGGTTTTTCTAACGCACTCCAACGCGGACTTTGTGGCGGGGCACATCGAGCTTGCAAAGGCCCTTGGGTGTCCCATCTATCAGAGCAAAGAGAGCGGTGCTCTCTACAAAATCCACGGGCTTTCGGATGGAGAGACCATCCCCTGGGGAGAGGCCACGCTTAAGTTCCTGGATACCCCCGGTCACACCCCGGACGGTACCAGCCTTCTGGTCTACGGAAAGGATGATAAAACAACGCCCAAAGCGGTTCTCACCGGCGACACCCTGTTTGTGGGCTCCATCGGACGGCCGGACCTGATGGGCGGCGCCATGGCGGCCGCAACGCTGGCGGGTATGGGTTACGACACCTGGACCCAGAAGCTTTCCAAGCTCGATGACAGTGTTGTGGTGCTGCCCGGCCACGGCGCCGGATCCCTTTGTGGGGCGCATTTGCGAGATGAACCCTCCTCCACCATCGGGATTGAACGGGCCACCAACCCCTACCTTCAGCATAAAGGCCGTAACGATTTCATCACCGCGGTCCTGGAAGGGTTGCCCGAAGCCCCGCAGTATTTCAAGCACAATGCCAAAATGAACCGTGAAGGCCCCCCTCCCGTGAACTGGAATGCCCCCGCGCCTGAAAAACCGCCTCTCGATCCAACCCTTTCCGATGTCACCCGGTTTTACGTGGTGGATCTGCGGGATGCGGAAAGTTTTGCGGCCGGACATATTCCCAACGCGGTCAATATCGGTTTGCGCGGTCGCCTGGAGACCTGGGTGGGGATCATGGTTCCCTGGGGCAGCAAGCTCATCTTGTGCGGAAGCCCGGAGGAAGTGAAAGAAGCGCGCCATAGGCTGCACCGGGTCGGCTATGAGGTGGCCGGCGCTCTATCTTTTGAAGACTGGGCACAGGCAAAACAGGCCGTTAATAAAAATGAATCCATTTCTCCCCGGGAACTCCATAAACGTGTGCAGGACGGTACCGCCCCCGTGATCGTGGATGTTCGACTGCCCAATGAGTGGATGGGGCTTCGCATCGGAAACGTGTTGAACATGCCCCTTAGCCATCTGAGTGACATGGCCTTCAAACTCGACCCGGAGATTCCCGTGGTCACGGTGTGCAACTCCGCCTACCGCAGCAGCCTGGGAATCGGTCTTCTGGAACGGAAAGGATTTAAGAAGGTGGCGAGCATGGAGGGGGGCGGACAAGCCTGGATTGAGGCAGGGCTGCCCGTGATTCAGGCTGCCACATCTGGAGCAGCGGCTTCAGCGCCGCCCAAACGGGTCATTAAATTACCGGACATGATAGAACCGGCCCAGCTCAAGCGAATGCTCATGGACCTTCCCGGTACGTTCGATTTGGTGGATATTCGGCCGGCCGGCCATTTTCAGGACTACAACCTGCCGGGTGCCCGTAATGTGGATCTGGCTGATTTGATCAGCAATCCTGTTTATCTCACCGGAGCCGGGCCACTCTTGATTGTGGACCGTGATGGTTCCCTGGCCATGGCAGCAGGTGGTATTTTGGCTCAGAAAACCGAACGGCCCATCAAAGTCCTTTACGGCGGTCTTAATGCCTACTGGAACCTGGAGGTGATGGGGAGGGGCACGACACCGAAANCGGTGCTCGGCACTCCCAAGGCCGCCGCGGCACCCGNAACGGTTCCGGCCGCACCGGTACAACCGGTTCAACCCGTACCCAAAAAAGTCGATCCTCCCAGACCGAAAAGTGCGGGGTGCTGATCATGGAAGAAAANGCTACACCGCAAGTGNAAACGTCAAAGGCGCTTCTGAACCCTTATGTNGCCGGACTCCTTTTGGGGGCAACCCTTCTGGCGGCCTATCTGATCCTCGGTACCGGGTTGGGGGCCTCAAGCGCCATTGCCCGTCTTGGCGCCCATCTGGAACTTCAGCTGGCCCCGGCGAGGACCCTGGCCAGTGACTACTTCGGGCGCTGGGGCGATCAACCCCTTAAATACTACCTGGTGTTCATGATGGGGGGCGTTTTTCTAGGCGGCCTGGTTTCGGCACTTCTGGGCAGACGCTGTGCTGTCAAAATTGAACGCGGAGCCAAATGCGCCGCCCGAAAGCGGCTGCTGTTTGCCCTTTCGGGCGGCATCCTGGCCGGCTTTGCGGCCCGTCTCGCAAACGGGTGCACTTCAGGGCAGGCCCTGTCCGGTAGCGCCCTGCTGTTGACGGGAAGTCTGTTGTTTCTCATCTGCATGTTTGGGGGTGGGTACCTGACCGCTTGGTTCGTAAGGAGGCAGTGGGATGATTGAGACCTTTTTTGAAACCGGAACACTCAATTCACCTGCCGCTTTTCTGGCGAGTCTCCTCATCGGAATCGCTTTCGGCGTGGCGCTGGAAAAGGCGGGATTCGGTAGTTCCCGACGTCTGGCAGGCATCTTCTACTTCAGGGACATGACCGTTTTAAAGGTGATGTTTACGGCGGTGGTTTTCGCCATGCTCGGCATCTGTTATGCTCGGGCTTTTGGCTGGGTAACCCTTGATAATGTCTATTTCCTTCATACGGTTTACGGGGCTCAGATTGCAGGTGGTCTGATTTTCGGAGCGGGTTTTGTCATGAGCGGCTGGTGCCCCGGCACGGGTGCCGTGGGGCTGGCCTCCGGCAAGATCGACGCCCTGGTCTTTCTCCTGGGGGCCGTGGGTGGGAGCATGCTGTACAATGAGCTGCATCCGATCCTGGCACCGATCTTTAACGGTGACCGAGGGGTTGTTTTCGCTTACGAAACTTTGGGTGTTTCGGAAGCCCGTTTCGCCTTTTCCTTTACGGTGATTGCAGTGCTGTGTTTCTGGATTTCGGAATATGTGGAAAAAAAGCGGCGGGGCAGGGGTCATCCGGTGGGTAAGCGGTTCTTGGCGGTATTCAGTGCGGTGCTCATCGTGGCCGCCTCCGGACTGTTCGCGGTAGAGGGGTACGAAAAGAAACCCGCGCCGCGCGCAGCCATTCCCGTCAAGGAAAAAATGCCGCTTCAAGCGATCCAGGCCGCCCCGGATCACATGAGTCCACAGGATCTAGCGGACCGCATACTTGCAGGAGACCCGTCCCTTAAGCTGGTGGACATCCGCACACCGGAAGAATTTGAACAATTTCATATCCGATCGGCTGTCAACCTGCAGGTGGAGGATCTGGCGCAGGCGCTTTTGCCCAATCAGAACAAGGGGCTCATCGTGCTCTATTCAAGCGGCACCGACCTTGGGGCCCAAGCGCGAGATGAACTGTTGCGACAGGGATTCAAGAATGTCTCTTTCCTGACCGACGGCTTGGAAGCTTTCCTGAATGTATGCCTGAAGCCGGTCTCTTTACGAACATCGCCCGTTACGCCCGATACGGCAGCTAAAATCAATGCCTGGCGGGCCTTTTTTCTCGTTTCTCAAGATCCTGTGCCCACGCAAGCCGGACCGGAATTGCCAGTGAAATAAATAAAATGGATCAACATGTTGAAATTCAACAGGAGGTAAAAAATATGGAAAGACATCTGCTCGTAACCGTCAGCGAAAAACATGACAATTTGTTCGGGGTTCGGTTTCTGGGAAATTTTTTTACGGAAAAGGAAGAGATGAAACTGACGCTCCTGTACCTGACCCCCAAACCACCGGGGCGGTTTGAGGCAGATGCGGAGGCGGAGCTTCGCGCGAAGAAATCGGAAGCCACCGGACGAAAGGCACTGAACGAAGCAAAGGGAGAACTTCTCAAAATGGGTTTTGAGGAATCACAGGTATACCTTAAAATCAGACCCAGCCGCCTTTCCAAGGTCAATGAAATCATTCAGGAGGGATCCGAAGGCAAATATGATGCTGTTGTGCTGGGTCGAAGGGGCCTTTCCCGCCTGGAACAAACCTTCGATGAAAGCGTCACCAGTGCCCTGTTTGAGCAGGAGTGGGGGTTTCCCCTCTGGATCTGCCGAAAACTCGATTCCCAGCGGAAAAACCTGCTGGCCTGCGTGGATGGGTCCGATGCCTCCCACCGCATGCTGGACCATGTGGGGTTCATGCTGAAACGTGCCCTGGATCAGAATGTGACCCTTCTGGCCGTTTCAAGAAACGGAAATGTGGGTGATAAAAATGCTGACGAAGTCCTTATGAAGAGCAAAGAGATTCTGGTAGGTGACGGTATTTCACCGGAACGAATTCGTTTTAAGGCGATCCCCGAAGCCAATGCGGGCAAAGCCATCATCAAGGAAGCCGGCACTGAGCATTTTGCAGCGGTGGCCGTTGGCCGGACGGGCAAGGTGATGGGGTTTTTAAAGAAGGTGTTCGTGGGCTCGGTCAGCCGAACCCTTTTTCAGGAGCTTGAAGGGGCAGCTCTCTGGCTGGTCTGAACCTGAGGGCTGCAATCCCGTTAAGCTGTTAAAATTCCCGTGGGACTTTCACCTTCTTCAACTAGGCATATGGTTGAATGGTCCGGTAAATGTCCGCGTATTCTCTTGCCGACCGATCCCAGGAAAAATCCATTTTCATACCGTTATGCATTAATTTTTTCCAGCGTTCACGGTTCCGGTAGAGGCCCGACTGCCTGCACAATGACATCCAGGAAGGCTTTTGAATCATAGGGATAGAACTTGAAACCATTTCCTTTTCCGGTGGCGGCGTCAAACGGGGAAACGGTGTCTTCCAGCCCTCCCGTGCCCCTTACGACGGGAATGGTGCCGTATTTCATGGCATACAATTGGGTCAGGCCGCAGGGTTCGTAGCGGGAAGGCATGAGGAAGATATCGGCGCCCGCGGTAATGCGATGGGCCAGGTTTGCATCAAACCCGTATCTGAGGGCGATCCTTCCGGGAAAGCGCATTCGGGCGGCCTCAAGGCTCTTTTCGACCCACTCGTTCCCGGAACCCAGGATCACCAGGCTGGCCCCTGTTTCCATGACAGCATCCACAATGGAGACCAGGAGATCAAAACCCTTTTGGCCGTCCATGCGGCTGATCATGCACAACAGCGGGGTCTTCATGGACGTTTCATCCAGTTGCAGTTCTTTGATCAATGAAGCCTTGCACTGCCTCTTGCCTGACAGGTTGTCCGTGTTATAAGTGGCGGCAAGATGCATGTCTGTTTCCGGGTTCCATATGGTGTAGTCCACACCGTTCAAAATCCCCCGAACATCTCCCCCGCGCTGCCGCAGAATGCCGGCCATGCTCATGCCCTGATCATCGGTTTGAATTTCCTTTGCATATGTGGGGCTTACGGTGGTAACCGCGTGGGCGTAAACAATTCCCGATTTGAGCAGACTGAATTGACCCCAGATTTCCAGGCCGTCTGCGTGAAAAAACTGAGGATAGTAAAGGCCGGTTACCGCAAACCGATCGCTTGGAAAATTCCCCTGATATGCCAGATTGTGAATGGTGAATACGGTGGGCATCCCGGAAAGGTTGGGCCAGTCCGCGTAGGGCCCCTTCAGCAGAGCGGGAATAAGCCCCGTCTGCCAGTCGTGAAGGTGTAGGACATCAGGCGTGATGGAGAGCTGATTGGTCAGTCTGAGGGCCCCATGACAGAAAAATGAGAATCGTTCCAGGTTATCGTAATAGTCCCCATGGCGATCCCCGTAAAGGCCGGGTCGATTAAAGAGGTCTTCCCGGTCGATGAGATAGACCCGGATCCCTTCAGAGGTTACGGTTTCCAGAACATTGGCCCTGAGGGTTGCGTATCCTAAGGGGACCTCCATGTTTGTTATCATGGGGCGCCAGGAATAGCCGCTTTCGAGAATCGTTCGGTACGCCGGCAATACCAGCGCTGTTTCCACCCCGTGGTGCGTCAGTGCCGGGGGAAGGGACCCCGCGACATCGGCCAGTCCCCCGGTTTTGGCAAAGGGGACCGCCTCGGGAGTGACCATCAGAACTTTCAGCTCAGCCACAATCCACTCCCGACGTTATGCCTTCGACGCGGCTTTCCGCGCCGATTTTTCATCCCAGACCTTGATCAGATAGTCTTTGTTCGCTTCAAACTTGGCCGCCTGATCTTCCACCAGCTTTTCAGCCTCCTGGGAATTCATTTCCCAGCTTTCCCGTACAAAGGAAGCCACCCGCGCATAGTAAAGAGGGGTCATGACATCCAGAAGCTTCATGCGGTTAACGTCCCAGGAGTGAAAGGTGGCGGCCAGNTCATAGAGCATCTCAACCCATGATTCGGTGCGNAGGTGAAAATCGGCGGATTCCATTTTAGCGGTTTTTTCAATTTCCTTTAGACACCCNTTNGAAAAGATACTCTNCCACAGGGGAAAGAACTGGCTGTANCCCGCCTTGAACAGTTCGATGATGCCTTCCAGATTCACGTTGATTGGCTCCGGTTCGCTGGAGCCCTCAAACCCGAAGGTTTCAACCGGTTCGCTTCCTTCGATGCGCTTCCAGTAATCCTCGTAACGCTCCATCTGGGAAAATAGAGCGGAGAGAACCTGGCGGAACATGGGGCCCAGATGTGCCCCCGGATCCTTGGCGTCATGAATCTTGGCGCCCAGGTTGGACTGACAGATGCGAAACCCTTGAGTGATGGCGCTGGTGGTCATCCAGATGTCGATGCCGAAGCGGGCCACGTCCGTATCCCANACATCCTGTTTGATGTAGAAATTGGCCAGGNCCCCTGAAATGGCAAAGTCCCCGCCGATGGGCTGTCGGATCCGTTTGCCGTAAAGGGCACGGGTGAGATTATAGACAATGTTGTTGGTAATGGTGCCGTCG
>JGI10211J34971_10003075_pt1 | contig 13436 bp, 19 predicted proteins | sample Etolagsediment_FD_34971 | JGI IMG/M metagenome (IMG submission 34971) | reverse complement strand
ACAAGGTAAGTACCTATATCTACTAATCTCCAATCACTAAACCCAGCATAACTAAAGTTGTTAGCATAAGCAACTGCTTCACTATAGTTTCTGTTTTGTATATCATTATAAGCATCTTCAACATAGTAAGCTAAACCACTAAAGTGGTCAATACACAATCTTGGATTTGAACTACTATTAGAAACTGATTCAGCAAACCCTTCAGTAAATTGTTCACCTACATCATTTGTGTATTTGTATTTGTTGCCAAATGCATTGTTCTGTAATAATAACGGATTTGTGTAATCATAATCGTTAGGTAAAGAAGCAATATATTCAGGGTTAGTAGGCGGTGTGTAATCGTATGTTCCGTTTTGAGTATGCCAGTATACTGAACCAACAACACTAGGGTCATTATTTGCCCAAGGTAATTGTCGTTGATAAAATATTCCACTTTTAGAAGTAGCAGGTAAACAACTAAAGGTTCCACCTGCATTAACTAAATATTCAGTCCCATCACCATCAGTAATTGTGGCTTGAGGACAACTTGCAGTAGCAATAGTTAGGTAATCACCAAACGGCGTATCACATCCGTCTATAGCTTTAGCATAGTTTATAGTAAGCACGGCAGTTGCACCTACGACATCGTCTTGGAATCTTTCTTTAAACGGGGTTATAGAAAAAGGAGTTTGAATATCGAGTAGCGGGTCGTTGTTTGTATTTGTGTATACGGAAACAACATCTTGAATAATTTGGATGCATTTATCTTGTCCAGCTAATTCATTCGCTTCNCCNTCNTGAACNTGAGTCATTACAATTAAATTCAAGGTTAGGCTGAAACTATTTCTGCCGTTGCTGACGTTGCTAGGATTAATAAACACATAAGGATAATTTGCAGGTTCCTCATCGTCAGGAACCGATATGTCGCTGATATTACCATACCCATAAGTGTTAACCATGTAGTGGGCATTAATAATACTTTCTAAGTTGTCAATTATATTCTTGTAAGTCATCTTGTTAGTTGCATTTGTTTTTTTATTTGTTCTGCCTCTCGTTTCTTATTATCTTTGTCCCAAGCTAGCCAGTTAAAGCATTCAATAACTCCTAGTTTAACTAAGTCGTTCATTTTTAGTATGTCGCCAGCACACATAAGCATGACTATGTTATACCATGTACGTGCCGTGTCGTTGTTGTCTTTTTGAATTTGTTCTTGTTGTTCGTCAGTTAGTTCGTCCTCAATTTCAAATAACCCAGAATATGATTTAAGCAACATCGTTCTATAGTTTGTATAAGCGAGGTAAGCTTTGTGGACATCGTTTATAGTGGTTGTATTAGGTAATTTGGTATTATACAATATATTACAAATATCAACAATATGTCGCCCCACACCTTGATTCATATAAACTTCTAAATCAATAAATTGTCCTAAAGTTAATTCTTTAAAGTTAATTAGTTCGCCACCGGATAGTATTTTGTTGTATGTTGAATCTTCAGGATTAATTAAGACGTAAACTAAGGCTATTAATAATTCCAGTGTTTCGTCTGGTATTTTGTTTANCTCAGTTATCGGTATGTTTAATGCAGTTGAAATTAATTGTTGGGGAGACGGATTATTGTTCTGTAATTCCATAAGTTGCCCCCACGTATCCAGAGTTAGTTTTTCTGGTAAATCATATTCAGCATCGTATATTACTAATTTATCCATCTGTCGTTAAATATAATCACGCCACCCAGTTGTATGAACCTTTAGTGGCTTGGGTTTTGCGACAATAATTTGTTAAAGCAAGGCTAATAACACAATCGTCATGCAATCCATTTGGGTGTCCGTATTTGACGGACCTTGTTTTTGGATTATAATCGTAAGTAAAATATCCCAGTTCGTCATATAAAGGAGAAAATAATTTNCTACTTGGGATACGGACGTTTTGTTCGTTGAAATCCAGAATTAAACCTTCAATTACCTCTTGTTTTGATTTGTTTGTAGTAATAAACGGTTCTATATTGTTGTACTTCGCCTTAATCTGTTCGTACACCACGTCCCCCACACTATTAACTTCAATTAAAGTATTCGCGTTATACTTGCGTATAAACGAGGTTAAGTCATTAACCAAGTCGGCCCATTGTTGCTTATTGTTTCTGTATATGTCCAGCACGTTCCCGTGTTTATCCATTATTGTAGCGACTGAATAATCGTTTTGTTTTCCTAAATCAATTCCACAATACAATTGTCCTTCTCCCCTGGGATATTCATCATACGTGCATTTATCTATCCCCGTAAACACCTCACCTCCCCCCTCAATAAACGTTGCCATGTACTCCTGTTTAAATACGTTTTCAGGAAGTGTTTTTTTAGCATCATCAATTTCTTCTTTTGATATAAACGGAGTGTCTAAGCTAGTTCCCTTATACGATTTGTAATTTGGGTAATCTACGGATTCGCCTAGTTTAAATAAATCGTGAAACCAATTTTTACCTTTGGGGGTGGAAAGAAATAATACTTTCTTACCACGTACGGCAAGAGTAGGGCGTATGGCTTCATACCATACTTCTCCTCGCATAAAAGCGGATTCGTCCAGTATTGCATAATCGAAAGTAAATCCTCGTATGTTATCGTATCGTTCACCACTACGGAAATATATTTCGCTATTTGTTCTAAGTTCAATTCTGGATTCACTAAAATTGCAAGTTCTAATAAGGTTAGTATGTCGTATTGCATTTTCTATATCTTTTTGAACTTTGTTTGCTTGACTATAAACAGGACTTACCCACAATATCTTACACGGCTTATTATTAATAGCCCAATACAACAATAAATTCATCCCCATCAGCGACTTACCAAATTGTCGCCCAACCGAAACCACGTGGTGTTTAGCTGTACTATTTAATACACCATCAATAATTTCTCTTTGTTTTGTATGAGGATTAAACCCCGTTGCCTTCATCTATCCTATTTTCAGTGTCGTTAATATCTGGACCAAATTCGAATTTCATATTCTTGAATAAGTCCTCTCCATCAGCACCTACTACTTCTTGTCTTGCTAATTTTGGAATCACATATTCGCTTAATTTAAGCATCAGTGTAATTGCCTCTTTTGGGTTTTCTTCAGCAACTTGACCTAACCATTCAGTCATGTTGTCTAAATTATCCTCCATTAGCCTTTGATAAGCTTCTTTAATTTTAGTAGTTGTCTTATTACCAGCACCTTTGGGACGTCCGTTTGGATTCCCTGATACACCTTCTGTCCAGTTTGGATTAGCCATTATTATTAGTTTTAAATTTATTATATATGTTCATAAGTTCTCTGTGAGTATTTGCTAAGCATTTACCACATGAAGTAGGACGTTTGTTAGTACCAAATATTCTGTTATAAACACTATACATCTTTTCTCTATCAGCAGGACTATAACGTTTTTGCTGTATAATTGATTCTAGGTAAGTTAATTCGTCGTTTGTTGGAGTATTCATAATTCTATCGTGTTTAATTTTCTAGTTATTAATTCACTAACATACGCACCTACACCGGCAAATATAAATCCCCAGAAGAACGTAGTTATAGTATTTGACAAGACTACCCATGTGAACCACCATCCTGAACATAACCCACAATTAAAGAGTTCGAAAGTATTTAGTTTTAAAGATTTGATTAGCCACAGATACGGCTTCGAATTCATTATCACAGCCCAACATATGCCAATCGTAATTGATATTAGTAGTGTTTCTATCGTTGTAAGTTCCATCTTTTATTTGTTTTATTTTGTTGTTAATTTTGTTTTTTAGTTTCTTTATACCACGAAGATATATTTTGCGAATTGTCGTATGTGGCATATTTAATTTTCTACCTAATAAGCTGTAGTTAGAACCATTTGTGTGGTACATCATTATGATTAAGGCTTCGTATTTTTCACCTGGAGTGCCTTGGTACATCTCATCTAATCCTAACATCAGTAATCTCTCCATCACATCTATCGAATAATCATACTCCTCATACTCTTCTTCCTTCGCCTCAACATCTAAGAAACTATCTCTGTATCTGTAGTGGAAAGGAGATGTACTACTTCTCCACTGATTCAGTCCTATTCTAGCGAGAAAGTACCTTGCAGTTCCTGTATCTATCGAATCCTGGGATTTATCATGTTCCAGGAATATCATAATCACCTCATGTATAAAATCTTCATACAGATGTGGTTTCTCTCCTTTAGTAATATTATATAACCATTTTCTAATTTCATTGTAATTTTCCTGAATATATTGATTGGGGTTCATGTTGTTAGTTTTTATAATTCACCTCTATACCACCTTTGTATTGACCCTGTATTTGTTCTGTGTTTAAGTAATTGTGGCATATCGAATATCTGGGCATAGTGGTTTAGGCACCAATTGAATTCGTCCTCCTCAGTCTTAAATCCATTCCTTTCCCATCTCTTCACCCCCCTCCTTATTTTACTTTCATACATCGTCTCTTTATTACACGGACGACAATATGAGTGTAATTTATCTAAGTTTTTTGTAAAAGAAGAGAATTCACTTACATCTTTTTCTTCTTTACATTTTGCACATACCTTTGTTTTCATAATTTCTGGGTTAATTTATATCCTGTTGTCGCGTATACATATTGCGAAAGAGTGGAAGACACGAGAGGGGGTGAAGAGAATTTGAGAGAAGAGGAGATGGGGAGATGGGAAGAGGGGATGGGGGCGAATTTTTCACCTTATCCTTCCAGCCTCAACCATTCGCCTAATTTCTCTTTTCTATATAATACAGGACATATTAATAAATTTCAACATATCCCCTCCCCCAAATACCTAGTTTCAAAAGAAATAATTTATGCCAGCGAACATGGATTAAACGGATATTACAATAAAATCAAATTGACTAGGTACGTTTAGCATTATTCGCGGGACTTGGTTTACCTGTTCCAAGCTAGTATTTCAGTAGCAAGTTTGGGGAAGAATATTTGAAACCGGAGTATCCCAACCGGTCATCGATACATATCATGAAAGAGAGGAAGACACGAGAATTTTAAAAAGAAGTTTTTTTTCTTCGTTTTTCCTTTTTCCCACCATATTTATTACCGCAAACATAACAACAACAAAAAACAACAACATGAAAAATTCCGGCAAAGCAAAAGTATACAACACTTGGAAATTAAACAGAAAAGTATTATTTTCAGGTTTAGAACACGGTTATAACACTTATCCAACAGATTTTGATATGATTTTTAATATAAGAAATGAGATTAATATTATCGTTGACGCCAAAGAAGTAGGCAAAAAACCAGTATTTGGTCAAACTATTACTTACGTCAATATGACGGACTCTCTTGAATTAGCAGGAGTTCCAAGTTATGTAGTCTGGGTATCACACCCAGCAAGTGTTGAAGATATTATTTTATCTTCTTGCAGTGTGGAACAAATTTATCACGACGGGAAATTTATTACCAAAGATAAGATTTGTGAAGTATTTGGTTGTCCTCTTTCATATAAAGAATTACAAGAAATTCTTATGAAGAGACATGACGTTGAAGAGTATAATCCCCAGAAACATAAATTCGACAAAAAAAGATACCTTCCTTCGTAAAAAGAATCGTTTTTCCTCTTTTTTCACATATGTATAACCGAACAACAATTAAAACCCCAATCAACATGAAAAAATTACTTTTAACTCTCTCGGTCTTAGTACCAGCAATCGGTTTTGGGCAAATTGATTTTGTTAACTTTCACAAACATCAAGATAGTCTTGAAGTTAAGTATACAGAAGACGTATACAACTTAACTCTATTATGTCAGGAACATGACATCTCGTTTCGAGAATTTAGTCGCAAGTTTAATCTTTTATACCAAGGATATCTTGATGATTCTAGAGTTGTAAGAAATCGTTTTGGTATTCCAACATCTCGTCTTAACAAAAATAAATCTTGGACAAGATGATTGCCGACGACTTTTACACCCAACTAGTAGTAGCAATTGCACACTACACCCAAGAAAAGTCAGTATTTGAAGGTTTTGTAGAAGCTGAAAAAGCACAAATTATATTAGATGATTTTTTAAACTACGTAGAAAAACAAGATTATGATATTTAAGAACTATTACGACTATTGCAAAAAAACAAATAAGCCTTATATTTATCAGTGTTATAAACATAGTATGATACTAAATAAATTAAAGATAAATTTAAGAAAATTAAAGTGTTATTTGACTAACCAAGAATACGAACCTTACCCACAACCTAAAAACAGATTAATATGATTTCCCCTGAAAGAACAAAATTGCTAAAACAAACTCGTACATACTATAAGTGTAAAAACAAAGCGAGTTTAATTCAAAAAAGAATCGACTTCATCAAATCCAAAACTCAAACAACATGAAATACTCAAGAAAACAAATATTTAATATTATTACTAATATATTAGTTTTAGCCTTTATGGGATTTTTATCTGTAGGAATTTTTAAATCAGTATTTAATTCTCCTACTAAGCAATACCAAGAATCAGTTAAAAGAATCGAACTCCAGTTTAGCGAGACGGAATTACAAATTTTCCAAATCGAAAAAGACGTAAAAGAAATCGGTAGTAGAATCGACTCATTAGAACAAAAAATCGATAAGCTATTCTACAAACCAACAGAACCAATTTGACATTTGGTTGTTTTTTAATTATGTTTGCAAAGAGGGGGCTACCACGTTTGGTAGCCCCTTCCTAACAACATGAAAACAAATAATTCCCCAATCATTTTGTATTCGGTACTATATATTTTGGCATGTAATATTGTTGGTGATTAAAATAAGAATTTTCAGGAGGCTTCACATCCATAATTTCAAATCTTGTTCCTTTTAACTTAAACTCATTATATCGTTCAGGTAGGTTATTCCACCATGTTATTCTTGTTTTATACGTTGATATACGCGGTATAATCGCAGGAAAATCGGGTGCGTGGCGGTCCATGTGAGTATCAAAAAATATGCCGTTATATACGTTCATCTTATCAACGTTATCATACCAATCACCTTCTAAAATTCGTACGTTTGGTTTATCTTTAGCCCATTCGTGTAGTTTTTCTAGTACTACCGAATCTTTTTCGCATATTGTATGTGAGTTAATTTTTTGTTTCTGGATATGTGTTGCAGATATCCCCATACCAAATCCAAATTCGATTATGTCTCCACCATTTTTACACACAAATTCTGCCATTTTATGTATAATTGGAGTTTCCCATCTGTGCATAATTGTCCCCTCTTTAGAAGAATATAACATTTCGTCAGTGTATTCAAACATTATACCGTAGTGTAATACCAATCAGGGTCGAACCAAATTTTATAGTAAGTAGTTCTTCCTGAAACATATGAATCCATAATTTGTCCTACTTTTCTAATTATATCTCCAGTTCCCGTAGGTGGGTCAGCATCAAAGTTTCCAGCAGAAGTTTCACTTAAGTATAATATTCCACCAATTGTAGGTGTTCCAGTTATGTTGGTACTAATAGTACTAATCATACCTTTTGTTAGAAATCTATTTACAGTCCCACCATTTACAGATACACCTAAAAGTCCTGCTGAAGTAGCTTGTGCATTAGCATCTGCTAATACCCATCCACCACCTGCCCTCCAACAATAAATTTTACCTTCAGTTGTTGATACAGCAGTACCTACCGCTACCGATTCGCCGGTTCCGTATGAATCTAATCCTTCACCCCATGTATCAAAACTTGGGTATGTTATACCATCTACTTTTGTATTTGAACCTGCAGTACCAAAAACAACCGCATTTCCTGCAGTCATATTTAAATTACCATTTAACTCAATATTACCTGCATCAACGTTTAAATCACCTGATGTTAGTGTTATATTACCTAAAGCATTAGTGTAATCGCCTGTTTGGTTAAAATCTCCGGTTAAAGCTAAAGTGTTTGTAGTAGAATTATAATTTAAATTTGCTTCAGCACCAAATCCTCCTGCACCATCATTATATTGAATATCACCACTACTACCTGCGGGAGTTCCACCTCCTCCTGTTGCATCAATCGTTATTTGGTTTGAACCATTATCCGTAAGAGTAATATTAGTTCCTGCTACTAATTTAACTATATCATTTGTAGCATCACTACCTGCTAAATCAATATCAACATCACTACCATTTTGGGCTGATGTTAAATCATATGTTGTATCAGTAGTTGACAAACCAACTACGGTAGCACTAGTAAAATCCGCGGTCCCCGTAAATTTAATTGTAGTAGTAGAAGCTTGAACCGGTAAAACATTACCTAATCCGTCGCTTAAATCTTTGTTGCCTGCAGTTAAAGCATCATTATCACTTAATTTAATAAGAGAATCATATGTTCCGTTTACCGCTGTTCCTGTTAAACTTGCCATGTCTTATAAGTATTTTTCATTACAAACACAATCTTGTTCACTACATATTCCACATCCCCAGTTTGAAGACGGGATAAAAATACCTGCATTATATTGAGTATTCTTATTTGGTAGCATACCATCATCTATGTTTGGATTCGTATAATCGGGAAATTCTACATCATTATTACAAAGATATTCAATACTTCTTTGTGCATAAAATTGTGCAGTGTCCAAAATCGAATCTCTTAAAAATCTAATTTCGTCTAATCCTGTAGTTGTGGATTCTTCGCTTGTAGGAACTAATACCGCCTTATTCTTAATTTTGTAATTTAAAGTTGGTAAACCTAAATACAAAGCATAATTTGCAGTAGTAGGTGCTAAATAATCGTCTATTAAAGTAGTTTCAGCAGTTGTTAAAGTTGAATTAACTATTGCATCTTTTAAAGAATTAAAGAAAGTAGTTCCTAAAATTTCTTGGATGTATATGTCCTGTGCCTGAACCACATATGGCATCAAATCATTTGGTTCAACGTTATCATGTATCGCCGTAATTGATTTTAACCTTTGTTCGCTTATAAATAATACGTTTGCCATTATTCTACAATTTCTTCAATATTTTGTGTAAAGTCTAATTTTGCGGGGGCAACTCTAATTGCTTCCTCCATACCCATTTGTCTAGTAATTACACCTAAACTCTTATTTAAAGATTTTTGAATTGGTTGAATTACCGAACTCATGAAGTGGGTATAAGCAGTTTCAATTTCCTCACTATTATTACCTAAACCACCACCATCTCTAATTCCTATTAAAAGAGGAGATGTAATTCTGTGTGCAGTTAATATTCTACTACTAATTCTTTCCTCCAATACAACATAGTAAGAATCATTTGCTGCTTCTACGGGAGTTAATTGTGGTGCCCTATCTTGTCCGTCGCTAAAAGTTAAGAATACTCTACCTGCATTATTTTCACCTGAAAAAGAATCATTTAAATCTTGGTGTAATCTTCTTTGTTCTTCTGGTGTTGGGACTCCATTTGGTAAATTAATTAACAAAGATGGGGACATACCATTTGAAATATTTGCATTATGAAATCTAGCAATACGTGCATCTAGTTCTATGTCGTTTACGGCACCCATGTATGAAGGAAGAGGATAAACATCACTAGAAGGAGAATAATTATAAAAATAAAAGATTTGTGAGGCATTATCCCCTTTATTATCAGTTGTTGAGAAAGATTTATATCTTACCGGCTTATATTTTCTTACGTTTCTCCAGTCGCTAGAGTAAAAATATTCTTCAACTTCATCTTCTTCAGTTAATTTTCCTGAACGTACGTTTGCAAAAGGAATATGATATAATTCAACTATTGAATCTCCTCCTCTATTCCAAATTGGATTTAAAGCGTAGCCACCAAAAACAATAAAGTCATAAGCAATCTTTTCGTATATGTCGTTGAGTGTTTCACCTTTTGAGTTAATTATATTATTACCTACTTCAATTATTCCTTCTCCTACGGAAGCATCTAATTTTGCATTAATTGCCGTACCATGAATTGCTGAAGTATTAAGCAACTCTATTAATTTGTCAGGAAACATATTTTTGTCTCCGTATGTAATCCAGTCTTTACCTCTAACCTCTCTAAAACTCGGCAAATTAATTGCCTCGAGATTAATTACGTGGATTAATTTTTCTAAATCTTTCATCTAAAATAAATTATTTGTTCATTATTTTCATTGTCAGGACTAGTAAATACAATATCAGCTTCTATTCCCGTTGTATTAATTACTTTAACTAAAGTAGTAGATTTTAATTGTCCATCACCTATTAGTTCTAATAAGTAATAACCTGCTACATCTTTTGTTGTATTATATGAATTACTCCAATCAAAAGAATACCAATTAGTTTTATTATCTCTATCAGTTAATGATAATTCATAATCACCACTTGCAAACTCAAGATATTCGTTGCTGTATCTACCTTTTAATTTAGCTACAAATACTAAATGACTAGGTCTACTACCCTGAAAGTATAATACTCCGCTTGTTTGTCCTAAATCTATTGTCATCTTAATTAATTTACGTGGCTAAATATAAAATTAGCGGGATTTGTACATGAAAAAAGGGGAACTTATGTTCCCCCTTTCTCTTATATATGTAGCGACTTAAAATTACGCTATTGTAATTTCAGTCATTGGGTTCTGGTCTATTCCAGTAAACTCAATTGTTAATCCGTTTCTGTCTCCAAAAGCCGTACCAACGTCTGTGGTTGAATTACTAACTAAAGAACCTCTGTCATTACCTAACAACCAGTATTTACCATTGTTATCCTTTACGATTACGCAAAGCAAAGTAGTAATACCTAAGTTGTAAAGTTCTTGTAATTTAGCCCCAGTTACTTTGTTAAATACCGCACTAGCAACCGAAGTGTAGAAAGCGGTTCCGTTTTCTTCACTAAAAGTTCCTGTTTCAGTCAAAGTTCCTGTTTGCTTAACACAAGCATAAGTTGACAAATCGCTTAAGCCAGTCAAAGCAGTACCATCTAGTTTTACGTTTGTGATTGCAGATGTACCATCAGTTGGTGCAGATGCAAACTCAATCGAACCAGAAGCACTACCGATGTATACTTCTTCAATACCACCAACGTTATCTCGGCAATCTAAAGTTATTCCTGAAAGTGATGCACATAAAGCCATGATAAGTTAGTTTTTAAAGGTTAAAGAGTATAGTTAGTAACAGATGGGTTCGCAATTACAGCCAATTCGGCTTGCTTCATAGCAACACCAATTGCCCACTTCATTGTAGCCCTCATTTGGTCGTTGTCTTGTGAGTACCAAATCTTGAATTGTTCGAAATCTCCAGTTAAGTCAGTACCAAGAACAATATTCGAAGCACGAGTCAAAATTCTAGTATTCTTACCTCCAGTTTGGTCCTTAATACCTGCTGAAGCAACAACACGGATGTTAGTACCTGGTACAAACAAATCTTTCAAATCTGGTGCGATGTGGTAGTAGTTGCCTTGAGTAACTCCTAAAGCCAACTTCTTGTAATCACCAACAGAAGTAATCAATACCAAATCATCAGCATTTGATACTTCGCCTGGAAGCAATTCGTACATAGTGTGTGCGAATCCAACAGAAGTACTTGAGTCCCAAGAACCAGAAATTGAATCTAATTCACCTGCAGTCAAGTTAGTTGAAGCAGAAGCAAAGTATTGGATACCTTTTGAATCAGCACCTTTACCATTAATCAAGAACTTCTCGTTCCAGTTGTTCAATTGTTCAACCATTTGTCCAGCAAATACTTCTTCGTAAGGAAGAGATTCGCTACCACCGAATTGTCCTGAAGCCAACTTACCAGCCATGAAAGTATCTCTCAATACTTGCGGGCAGTATTCGTGTTGGACTTTAGCGTGGTAGATATCCATCTCAACCTGCGAGATTGATGCAGTATTGTTGGCATCCCAAGAACATGCACTACCATCACCTACGTTAAAAGTTTCGTCAACAAGAGGAATATCCACCTTGTTGCCTTTCAAACCTGCACGTACGTCTACGTATGTTGCGAGGTTTGTTCCTAAGACAGCTTTTGAAATTAACTCAAAAGACGTTTCGTCTACATATTGAGTTAAGCCGTCAAATCCTCCGTTATAAGCCATTGTTTTTTAGTTTTAAAGTTTAAATTAAAGTTATTATCGTTTCGTTTGGTTTCTAAATTCAACCAATTTTTCAAAACGTGCAGTAGCTAAATCACCTTCGTTCTTTTGAACATCACCTAAGTTGTTTGTGATTTTCTTACCTGCAGGTTCGTTTCTAAAAGCGTGGAATTCTTCTTCCGTAGCATTTAGTCTAGTTTCTAAGTTAGTAATTGTTTCTTCCATTCTGGTGAGGACGTCCATGACTTGTCCTACTACCTCTTGTGAAAGAGAAACTACTTCTTCTTCAACCTCTTCTGTAGCTTCGAATTCTTCTTCTTCGCTAGCTTCAGTTTCGGTTTCTTTTTCTTCGATTGAAGTAATTACGCCGTTTCCGTCAACAGAAAGTACTAAGCCTGATTCGGTTTCGTGCTTACCTTCAGGGGCATATACGTCGCCCTCGTCAGTAATTACGAAAAGAGGTTTACCAACCTCAAATTCGCCTTCGACTCTTACTTTTGTTCCGTCCACTAACGTAGCTTCTTCAAGCTTAACTTCCTGTGTCTCTGCAGTCTCGCCTTCTTGGGCTACCCCTAACATGACACTAATCTTGTTAATTGCTTCTTTTGCAGTCATAATAATTAGTTTTTGGTTTAAATTTCGTGATTAGATATAAATTTACGGAAAGTCGGGACTTATTCGTCTCCTTCTTCCTTTTTCTTGTTCTTAAAAAGAGATTCTATAAAAGTATTAATTGTAGGATTGCCTTCTACCCCTTTATGAATCTTTATAATAGTATAAATTATCGAGACAACCATAAGTAGTATCTCTAATAATTCGTATAATTCAGTAAAAGTAATTGTTGCTAATACGCTAGCATTTAGCAGGATTACCTTGTCTAATAAAAAGTCTTTCATTCGTCTATTTGGTTTAGTATGTCAATAATAGCCTGTAATTTATTGTTGTAAATATTTTCACTAGCCATTTTTTCAATAAAAGGACCAGCAAGAGAAAAACCTTTTAATTCTCCGTTTTTAATTTTGTTCCACGTTTCGTCGTCATTTATCTTATATGACACATACCATGTTCCCATTGGCAACCCAAACCCTAATTTATAAGATTTGTCGTACATCTTATCTTCACTAATCCAAGATTCTATAAGAGTATTTTTATTAGTAATCTGGTTGTCATGTTGTACGTCTGTGTTGTTGTGCTTATTAAGTTTCAGGAATCTTTCCATCATCTTCTTAATTGTCGCCTTTGTAAAGAAGATATAATAAGGATTTCCTTCGTCATCACGTCTTAAAATCATCTTATTTGGTATCATAAGTGGACCGGAAACTATTCTTTCATCTTCATTCATCGAAAGTTGTTGTAAAGAAACAGACATATCCTTATCATCTACCTCGTTAAAGTATTGGAAATTTTCTCCTATTGCAGGTTCATCTACTAAGGAAACAATTTCAACACCAAACTCTTC
>JGI10211J34971_10003073_pt1 | contig 13444 bp, 8 predicted proteins | sample Etolagsediment_FD_34971 | JGI IMG/M metagenome (IMG submission 34971) | reverse complement strand
AAAAGGGTTGGGAATTCTGTAAAAAGAAACAGGATTAAGCGACTGATAAGAGAATTCTTTAGGCTCAACAAACAACAGATTCCAAAAGGATACGATCTTATAATTACTGCTTTAAAAGGAAATAATGCGGTCGACTTTTTTAAGGTACAAAAGGAGTTAGGAAACTTACTGCTAAAAAATGATGGTCCTTTCTTTTAAGCCTCGAGCCTATATAATTTCATTAATTAGACTTTATCAAGTATTAGTATCACCGTTTATACCATCCTCTTGCCGCTTTATGCCCACCTGTTCTACCTATGCCTCCCTCGCTATCGATAAATACGGTATAATAAAAGGAGGGTTCCTCGCTTTAATAAGGATCCTTAAATGCCATCCCTTTCATCCGGGAGGCTATGATCCTCTCAAGTAAGCCCAGTTAGAATTGTAAGTGGGGCTTTATGCCCCGCGTGAAGAACAAATCTGCCCTCGGCGTATTATCTTTCTAACAGCGTTCTTATCAGACTCGTTCTAACAGGGTAAACGTCGGTATAATAGCATTTTTGAATTTTGAGCAAATTGTTTAACGTTTTATTTGTCATTAAAGCAACACAGGTTGATAATTTTAACATTAGTCATTATAATTCATTTTGTTTTAGAGTGGGAATTTATTTATGGATAAAAGAACGTTGCTGGCTTTAGGTCTATCGTTCCTTGTCTTCCTTGTCTGGTCCGTTTTATTTGGCCCAAAGCCAACAGATAAATCAACTGAGAAACAGTCGATACCCAAAAAAAAGCAAAGCCAACAAGAAGAGCAATCTCAACCCGCTTTGGAAGACAGAGCATTGCCCGCAGGCCCAAAGCGGGATCTTATGTTAGAGACGGGAAGAGACACCAGAGATATCACGGTCGAAACAGACCTTTATATAGCTATCTTTTCTGGATCTGGTCCTCTCATTAAGAGTTTTAAACTAAAAAAATATCGATCAACGCTTGAGAAAGGCTCTCCCTTAAAAGAATTAATTCATGTCAAAAACAAGAATGGGCATGGATTTAATCTCGGCTTCTCTGGGAAAAATATACCCAATGTCAACTGGGCTACTTATAAGGTAAACCGCAAAGAAATTACAATCAGGCCTGGTGACCGACCAAAGGAGTTGATTTATGAGCGGGTATCACCTGAAGGAATAGAGATACAAACAAGGTTTATTTTTTATGCCGACAATTACAAAATTGACCTATCAGTAAATGTAAATAATAAATCTGAATACCGAATTGATGATGCTCTTTCATTAAATTTGTTACATCTTCCTAAAAAGACAAAAAAGAGCTATGGCGCCTTTGAGGGTATGGCCCTGCTTCTTGGTGATAAATTAAAAGAGGTTAAAGTTGGAAAACTAAAAGATAAGCAATTTTTTGGCCAAATATCCTGGATTGCTCGTGAAGAACCGTATTTTTTGGCCGCTATCGTCAATGAAAAGAGCAGAAAATCAACTGTAAAAAGTAGCATTCTCCCTGATGATGAGATAAAAATATCGTACATAACCCCTTCGCTCAATCTCAGACAGGACCAGAATACAACGGAAAATTTTACCCTCTATTTTGGACCCAGGGATCTCTATATTCTAAAGGCCCTGAATAAAAAACTCGAAAAGGCTGTCAATTTTGGGTGGTTTGATATTATTGCCAAACCCCTTTTGGTTACTCTACGTTTTTTCAATAAATACCTCTCTAATTATGGCCTTTCAATTATATTGCTAACTATTATCATCAAGATACTGTTTTGGCCTCTCACTCATAAAAGCTATCAATCTATGAAAGAAATGAGAAAACTTCAACCTATGATGGCTAAAATAAGAGAGAAATATAAAGGCAATAAGCAAGAAATGCAGAAACAGCTCATGGGTCTTTACAAAACTTACAAAATTAATCCCATGGGAGGTTGTTTACCCATGATAGTCCAGATTCCCGTTTTTTTCGCCCTTTTTCGAGTCTTACCGAACTCAATAGAGCTAAGACATGCTCCTTTTGTTCTATGGATTAAAGATCTCTCTGCACCTGACAGACTTTTCTCTTTTCCCTTCCAAATTCCTTTTATGGCTCCCCCTTATGGTATACCTGTGTTAACCCTAATAATGGGTGCGTCTATGTTTCTCCAGCAAAAGATGACACCGACTACAGGAGATCCTGCTCAGGCCAAGATGATGATGCTTCTGCCAATCGTATTTACATTCTTGTTTATTAATTTTCCCTCTGGTTTAGTGCTTTACTGGTTAGTAAACAACATACTTTCAATCGCTCAACAATATAGAATTAATAGACAAGTGGGCTAATTTTAGGAGGAATTTTTATGTCATCTGTAGAAATAGAAGCAAAAACAGCGCAAGAGGCCATTGAAAAGGCCTGCAAACATTTTAATTTAAGCGAAGAGGAGCTTGATATAGAGGTGCTGGAAAGCAGGTCTGCTGGAATTTTTGGTTTAGCGGGCAACAAGAAGGCTAAAATCAGGGTAACACCAAAAAGGGATAATAGCATAACGCTTGGCCACGAAATACTAACAAAGATAATTTCATTAATATCTCCGGATACAAAGATATCTGCAGAAAAAAAAGACGATGATATTGTTCTAAATATCGAGGGAAACAACCCTGGAATCCTGATAGGTCCTAAGGGTAAGACCTTGGAGGCTTTGGAGTTTATTATCAATAAGGCAGTAAATAAGGCATCTGAAAAAAAGGTAAGGGTAATCGTTGATGCAGAGAATTACAGACAACGAAGAGAGGAATTCCTAAAGAGGCTGGCATTTAAAATGGGCGAAAAGGCTAAGAAGACAAGAAAAACTGTCACCATAGATCCAATGAGTCCGCACGACAGAAGAATGGTTCATCTCGCCCTTAAAGGAGATCACCAGCTTCAAACAAAAAGTGACGGTGAAGGCTTCTTTAAGAGTGTTTTTATTATTCCAAACAAAAAGAAAATTGATAAAGACCAGAATGATTAGTCCCCCGTTGCTTCTTCTATTATGGATTATAAAGAGGAGACTATTGCTGCTATAGCCACACCAATAGGGATAGGTGGCATAGGAATAATTAGGATTAGCGGGCACAACGCTGAAGATATTGCACGGAAAATTTTTCGATCAAAGAGTCAAATTAAATCATTTGATAGTTTTCGCCTCTACTTAGGCCATATTATCGACCCAGAATCAAACCTTCCTGTCGACGAAGTTCTGCTTTCCATAATGCGCGCCCCATTCTCTTATACCCGGGAAGACGTGGTCGAGGTTAATTCCCATAGCGGCTACACAATCCTGTCACACATACTCCAAATAATTCTTCGAACGGGTGCCAGGTTGGCTAGACCTGGGGAATTCACCCTCAGGGCGTTCCTCAACGGGAGGATTGATTTGACCCAGGCCGAGGCAATTATAGACTTAGTAAATGCGAAAGGCGATATGTCAGTGAGACTGGCAACCAACCAGCTCGTTGGAGGGTTAAAAACAAAAATTAGTGAAATCAGGCAGGTGCTTATTGAAATCCTTACAGAAATAGAGTGTTCAATAGATTTTCCCGATGAAGAATCTCCTAAATTAACGAAATCACACCTAGCAGATCGTCTAAACGAAAAGGTTTTAAAGCCAATTAAACAACTTATAGCTGCGTATACGCAAAGAAAGATGTGGCACGAGGGTATCGCCGTAGTTATAGCCGGACGGGTCAATGTCGGTAAATCGAGTATTTTAAATAGGTTTTTGCAAGAAGACAGGGCAATCGTCACACCCATACCAGGTACAACACGGGATATTCTCGAATATATGGTTACCATCGAAGGGCTACCTGTAAAGCTGGTAGATACAGCTGGTATGCGAAAGGTTAAAGGGGAGGTCGAAATGAAAGGTGTAGATTTAACAAACACTCAACTCGGCCTGGCTGATTTAACTCTTTTGGTGATCGACCGAAGTAGGCCCTTAAATAAATACGACTTACACCTATTACAAAAAGTTGATACAACGGCCACCATAGTGGTTTTAAACAAAATTGATCTCCCCGCAAAACTAAGTGATAAGAAGATTAATACAGTGTTTCAACGCTTCCCTAAGGTTGCTGTTTCGGCCCTTACAGGGAAAGAATTTAATACACTCAATGAAGCAATCTTTAATGCGGTTGTCAGTAAAAAAATAGATATGTTTTCAACACCTATTATTCCTAATTTAAGACATAAAACTACATTAACTAACGCTTCTATGTTTTTAGAAAAAGCCTCTATGAATTTAATAAATGGTATTCCGTTGGAAATAGTAGCAGCGGATCTTTTGTGGGCGAAAAATGCTATAGACGAAATAACGGGAAATAAAACGACTGAAGAGATATTGGACAACATTTTTAGTAAATTTTGTATCGGCAAATAACCCTTTAATGATTCCCAAAAATTGTCACGCTTAGAGTTAATAAATATATTGTAAATAATAGCCTAATATTCTATACTTCAATATGAATAAAGATTTATTAATTTATATTTTTGGACCACGCCAAAAGTCTTATCGTATTGGGTAAAAAATGGCTTGATTATAAATTTAGTCTCTACCGAGATGACATTAGAGTCACGTCTCACATGTTAAATCGATCTTAAAAGATCGATAGATACATTTAACAATCTAACGCTAAAGCAAGGAGGTAAGAAATATGGATTTTGAATTGTCTGAGGAGCTCCAAATGCTTAAGGATATGGTTCGTAATTTTGTAGACGAGAAAATTTCTCCGTTTGCAGATGAATGGGAAGAAAACCACCATTTCCCATACGAAGAGGCTGTTAAACCGATGGGTGAGTTGGGTTTTTTCGGCACAGTTATCCCTGAGGAATACGGGGGAAACAATATGGGTTGGCTGGCAGCTATAATACTAACTGAGGAAATTGCCCGTGGTTGTAGTGCGTTGCGGGTTCAGATTAATATGCAGACAACAGGTAATGCCTTCACCATCCACCATTATGGCAGTGAGGAGTTAAAAAGGAAATATATTCCTAAGTTGGTGAGTGCCGAGTATGTAGGGGCATTCGCAATGACAGAGCCTAACGCCGGATCTGATGTTATGTCTATGAAATCTACTGCCGAGGACAAAGGAGATCACTGGCTTTTAAACGGCTACAAGACATGGATCTCTAATGCCAGTGTTGCAGATGCGGTAATTATTTATGCGTACACAGATAAGGAAGCTAAGTCGAGGGGTATGTCCGCCTTTGTTGTTGAGCCTAAAAACTTTAATGGAATCACAACTACAGATTTAGATAAAACAGGTACACATGCAACACCCACAGGTGAAATTATCATGGAAAACACCAAGGTCCCCAAAGAAAACATTATAGGTAAACCAGGGGATGGGGTTAAGATACTTTTTGGCTCCCTTGCTAACTCCCGTCTTTCCGCTGCCGCCGGGGGCGTTGGTGTGGCACAAGCCTGTTTAGAGTCCGTTACTAAATATGCTATGGAACGGGAGCAGTTCGGTCAGGTAGTGGGGAAGTTTCAAATGAATCAAGATATGGTTGCCCAGATGGTCTCAGAGATCGAGGCTGCAAGACTATCCTGCTACAGGGCAGCATGGCAAAAGGATCAGGGAATGTTGGGAAATAACATGGAGGTGGCTCAAGCTAAGTATCTGGCCGCTGAAGTTGCCTACAAGTCCTCTCGATACGCTATGAGTATTCTCGGGGCTTACGGTTACTCTACAGAGTATCCAGTTGCTCGTTATTACAGGGATACGCCTCCTTACGGTATGGTTGAGGGATCAACTAATATCTGTAAATTTATTATCGCACAAGATCAACTCGGTATAAGAAAAGCAAATAGATAAAACTTAGTGCGCTTCCCCGCATATGAGTGCGGATGGATAGACGGTTATTTATTGTTTAAATTAGACGTTGTAAGGTTTAGTGTAAAGTTACAAACATATATTAATTTCAAAAGGTTGAATTATAGGAAATATATATATTAAAAAATGTAATGAAAAAAAGATATTAGCCGTTTTTTAAACAATTATGCGTTTCTTTATTATTATTGTTAATAGTATGTAATAAAATAATAATATAATTTAAATTTTTGGAGTAAAAATGGAAATAAAAATTAATAGAGATGTTCTCTTAAAAGGTGTGTCTCGTGTTCAAGGGATCCTGGAAAAAAGAAGTCATATGCCTATATTATCTACAGTACTTTTAATAACTAGAGAAGATAAGGTTGAAATATCAGCAACCGATCTAGAGATTGGATTTCAAAATAGTTACCAGGCTGAAATTATCAAACCTGGTAGTATAACGATTTCTGGTAAAAAACTTCTTGATATTGTACGAGAGACTACCAGTAAGAATATTTATATATTAGAAAAAGACAATAACTGGATTTATATTTCCGATAACAAAGCACATTATAATCTCTCATCTCTTCCTGCTGACGAATTTCCTATTTTAACAGAGCCAGAAGGTATAATAATGATAGAAATAGACGGTAAAGTGTTGGCTGAGATGATTAATAAGACAATTTACTCGATAACCATGGAAGATACTAGTTTTAAATTGTCAGGTGTTTTTATGGAAACAATAAATAAAAATAAAGAGGATTATTTAAGAATGGTTGCTACTGATGGCCATAGGCTCTCATTAATTGATAAAAAAGTACCTAAACTTCAAGAAATAGACATAAAACAAGGTGTTATGATTCCTAAAAAAGGTTTAATAGAGTTAAACAAACTTGCTTCAGAAAACGGAAACATCCTTTTTGGGTTAAAACATAATAATCTTGTAGGAAAAAAAGAAGAGGCTCTTATTGTGATAAGGCTATTAGACGCAAAATTTCCTGATTATAAAGACGTTATCCTTCCAAAAAAAGAGGATAAAAAAAATATTATAGTTATCAATAGAAACCTTTTATTAGAATCCATGAGAAGAATGATTATTATTGGGGGCGATCAGTATCAGGGAGTAAAAATAACTACAGGAGCGGATTATTTAGAGATGGTGTCTGTGAATCCCGATTTAGGTGATGTGGAAGAAAAAATAGAAATTAAGTATGATGGCGAACCAATAGAGATAGGGTTTAATCCGAAATATTTTATAGACGTACTCCAAACTATGGACAGTGATGTGATTTGTTTAGATATTAAGGATCAAACAAGCCCATGTTTAATTACCGGAGAGCAAGACGAGGGCTTTCTTGGTTTACTTATGCCGATGAGGGTGTAAGGCATGACAGATAAGAAAAAGTACACTGCATCTAATATTAAAGTTTTAAAAGATTTAATGGCCGTCAGAAAGAGACCAGCGATGTATATTGGAAATACATCAACAGAAGGACTTCATCATTTACTATATGAGGTTGTTGACAACAGTGTAGACGAAGCTTTAGTGGGTTACTGCGACCAAATAGATATCGAAATATTAAGTGATGATAGTATTGTCGTAAAAGATAATGGTAGGGGGATACCAGTAGATATACATAAATCCGAAAAATTACCAGCCCTTGAGGTTGTAATGACCAAGCTCCATGCTGGGGGCAAGTTTGATAATAAAAGCTATAAAGTATCCGGTGGCTTGCACGGTGTCGGTGTTTCGGTTGTGAATGCACTTTCTGAGTATCTCGAGGTAGAGGTATATTTAAATGGCAATGTTTATCAGCAGAGATATGAGAGGGGAGTAACTGTTAGCCCGCTGGAGATAATAGGAAAAACAAAAAGAAGAGGAACAAGTATCCACTTCAGACCCGACGAGGATATTTTTGAAACGATGGATTTTAGTTTTGATATAATTCGCCAAAGGATGAGAGANTTAGCATTTCTAAATACAGGATTACAAATAAACATCTACGATCATAGAACGCATAAAGAGAAAAAACTTTTTTATAANGGAGGTATCGTATCTTTTGTAGAGTATCTAAATCAGAANCAAGACATTATACACCCNAAACCTATATATATCAGTGGGGAGAAAAATGGGGTTAATATTGAAATAGCGCTNCAATATAACCGCTCTTATATACAGAAAATGTTTTCATTCGCTAATAATATAAATACGAGAGAAGGAGGGAGCCACCTGGTTGGATTTAAGGCAGCCTTAACAAGAAGCGTAAACTCTTATCTTCAGGGAAGCCAGCAAGGGAAAAATATAAGACTGACAGGCGATGATGTGCGTGAGGGAATTACTGCCGTTATAAGTGTTAAGTTAAGGGAGGCGCAATTCGAGGGTCAAACTAAAAGCAGGCTTGGAAACAGTGAGGTAAAGGGTTTAGTTGAAAATCTAGTTAATGAAAAACTCACCATTATATTCGAGGAAAACCCACATATAATAAAAAATATTTTAAATAAGGTTGTTGAATCAGCAACGGTAAGGGAGGCCGCACAAAAAGCGAGAGAGTTGACTAGAAGAAAAGGGGTTTTGTCTGAAAATTTTTTACCGGGAAAACTCGCCGACTGTCAAGAAAAGGAACCTGAGAGATGCGAGGTGTTTTTGGTAGAAGGAGATTCAGCTGGTGGCTCGGCTAAGCAAGGCAGGGATAGAAGGTTTCAGGCTATTTTACCGCTTAGAGGGAAAATACTAAATATCGAAAAGGCCCGTTTTGACAAGATGCTTTCAAGTGAGGAAATAAGGACTATAATCTCTGCTTTAGGTACTGGAATTGGTCAGGAAGAATATAGTCTTTTAAGNCTTCGCTATAATAAAGTAATTATTATGACAGACGCCGATGTTGATGGATCGCATATAAGAACCCTTCTTTTAACATTTTTTTATNGACAGATGCCNGATCTCGTTGAAGAAGGTCACCTCTATGTCGCAAAACCCCCTCTTTATAGAATGAAAGACGGAAAAAAAGAAACNTTTTTCCATAATGAGGATAGTTACAATTCCTACCTNATAGACAGAGTTTCGGAAAAGGAAACAATTTNGGTAAATGGACAAAAAAAGATTACAGGAAAAAAACTTCGATCGTTACTCCATGCACTGATTGATTATCTCGATAGAATCAATAGCTTGGCAAAAAAGGGGTACAGTAGTAGATTTTTAAACCTCATATGTCAAAAAGAAATTAATAAAAACCACATAAAAGATAAAGACTTTGCTATTTCTCTTTCTAAAGAACTGGAGAAGGAAGCCTTCATTACAGAGGAAATAATTTTTGATGAAGAACATAATCGTTACGAGTTGCTATTAAAGGATCAAAAGAATAACGGATTCCCCTTTAAAGTTAATTGGGAGCTTTTAACCTCGCCAGAATTTAAGAAGCTATTAAGCCTTAATCAAGAGCTTAAAGACCTGAATAGCCCGTTCTTTCTGGTTGGTGATGAAAAGGATAAAACAAAAATAGAGACGAAGGAAAAACTTGTTGAATATCTGGTGGATAAAGCAAAGAAGGGGACCGTGATCCAGAGATACAAGGGATTGGGAGAGATGAACCCTGAACAGTTATGGCAGACGACGATGAATCCGGAGAGAAGAGGTTTGGTAAGGGTAACAATCGAAGATGCTGTAGCTGCTGATGAGATCTTCACCCTGCTCATGGGCGACAAGGTTGAACCCCGAAGAGAGTTTATTCAAAATAACGCATTAGAGGTGAAAGAATTAGATATTTAGAGAATTAAGAAGAGTGCCTAAAGCCTGCCTTGGCGCCACGCGATTGTAACGAGCTAACGCTGCTTTAATAATTCTAAGCGGGAGCTATTAAACTTAGCCCTTGCATGCCAGGCCTGGGCCAGGGTTATACGTGCCTAAAGTGCCTAAAATTAGGAATTATAACTTTTGTAACTTTAGGCACTTTTTGTTTTAGTTCACTTTAATCGCTTAAATTGAGGAGATGCGATGAATCCTTTACAGGTAATAGATTCAAATGCTGTTACCATAGAAGAAGAGATGAAAAGGTCCTATCTGGAATATGCTATGAGTGTAATTGTCGGAAGGGCATTGCCAGATATACGCGACGGACTTAAACCTGTCCACAGGAGAGTTCTGTTTGCCATGGAACAGTTAAAAAATTATCATAACAGACCATTTAAAAAATCTGCCAGGGTGGTGGGTGATGTTATTGGTAAGTATCACCCTCATGGTGATGCAGCCGTTTATGATACTATTGTAAGGATGGCTCAGCCCTTTTCTATGAGGTATCCATTAATTGATGGCCAAGGCAACTTTGGTTCGGTAGACGGTGATCATGCGGCGGCAATGAGGTACACCGAGATAAGAATGCAGGATATAGCCGAACAGTTTTTGTTAGATGTGGAAAAAGAGACAGTCGACTTTATATCCAATTATGATGGTTCTTTGTTAGAACCCGTGATATTACCCACCAACATACCGAACTTGCTCATTAGCGGATCATCTGGCATAGCAGTGGGTATGGCTACCAATATACCACCGCATAATCTCAATGAGGTGGCGGGCGCCATTATCCACACTATAGATAACCCAGAGATAACCTTGAGAGAACTTATGATCGATGTGCCGGGTCCAGATTTTCCAACATCCGGCTATATTCATGGAGAAAAAGGGATTCAAGAGGCCTATTCCACTGGAAGAGGAATCATAAAGATTCGGGCGCGGGCATTTGTAGAGAAAATAGGGGAGAATAAAGAACGGATAATTATAACCGAAATACCGTACCAAGTTAACAAGGCGAATTTACTTAAGAGTATGGGAGAGTTGGTTAAAAATAAAAAAATCGATGGAATAAGCGATATACGGGATGAGTCAGACCGTGACGGGTTAAGGGTGGCAATCGATATTAAACGAGATGCTAATGCGGCGATAATTCTCAATCGCCTTTATAAGTTTACACAAATGGATGTATCTTTTGGGATTATTATGCTGGCCATTGTGGATGGAAGGCCAGAGATATTAAGCCTTAAGCAGACAATACAGCACTTTATTAATCACAGAGAAGAAATAGTCACACGGCGAACATCCTTTGAATTAAAAAAGGCTGAGGCAAGGGCCCATATTTTGGAAGGGCTGAAGATCGCATTAGAACACCTCGATAGAGTCGTTGAGCTTATTCGCTCTTCTCCTTCCCCATCGGAGGCCAAGGTAAGGCTCAAAGAGAACTTTCAACTTTCAGATATACAAGCCCAGGCTATTCTGGATATGAGGCTACAAAGATTGACCGGTCTTGAAAGAGATAAGATAACCGATGAGTATAATAGCACTATCAAAGATATCGCGAGACTTAAGGCTATCTTAAGCAATGATGCGCTCGTGTTAGATATCATAAAAAAGGAAATGATGGAAATTAAGGAAAGGTATGGCGACGAACGGCGAACCGAGATTATCAGAGATGTTCAGGATATAGATATCGAGGACTTGATCGTAGATGAGGATATGGTTATCACAGTGAGTCATGCGGGTTATATCAAGAGAAGCCCGATTAGCCTTTATCGGGCTCAACGAAGGGGTGGGAAGGGTGTGTCCGGGACAAAGACCAGAGAAGAGGATTTTGTGGTATCTATGTTTATTGCCTCAACCCATGATTATCTTCTTTTCTTTATGAATACGGGGCGTCTCTATTGGAGAAAGGTACATGAGATACCTGAAGCAGGAAGAATTGCCAAAGGGACAGCTATCGTAAATTTGTTAAATCTTCAGTCAGAAGAGTATATAGCCACTATCTTGTCAATAAAGGGCTTTGAGGATGGAAAGTATGTTGTTATGGCGACCAAGAATGGTCTGGTAAAAAAGACAAAGCTTTCTGCCTATAGTAGGCCTCGATTAACAGGTATTGCTGCTTTAAAGACAAACGAAGGAGATGAGTTAATAGGAGTAAGGGTAACTAATGGAGAGCAGGATATCTTTTTAAGCACAAAAAGGGGGAAGGCAATACGATTCAGCGAAAAAGGCCTGAGGGCGATGGGTCGCGTGGCCGCAGGAAACACAGGGATTCGTCTTGCAGATAAGGATCAGGTGGTTAGCATAGAGATTTTGAATGAGGGCGCAACCATACTCACCATTACAGAAAATGGCTATGGCAAGAGGACAGATACGAAAGAATACAGGGCGCAACAAAGAGGTGGTAAAGGTGTCTTTTCCATAAAGACATCAGAGAGAAATGGCCCTGTAGTAAGCGCTAATCAGGTAGCAGAGAATGACGAATTGATGATTCTATCAGGAAAGGGGAAGATTATTAGAATAAAAACATCTGATATCTCTGTTATAGGGCGGCATACTCAAGGGGTAAAGCTGATAAATCTCGAAACACCTGAAAAGGTGGTAGCTGTAGCCAGATTGATAGAAACGTAAGGGTGGTGACAATGGTCAAAATCGGTGTCGTGGGCGGCGGTAGTTGGGGTACCACCATAGCAAATCATATGGCCCTTAAAGGCATTAATGTGGATCTATGGGTGAGGGAAGAGGATGTATATAGGCAGATTAAGAAAAAAAGAATAAATGAGACATTTTTGCCAGGAATAACGCTTTCCAAGGCAATACGGCCTGTTCAATCATTTAAAGAGGTAAGCAGGGAAAAAGATTTTTTATGTATCGTTGTCCCTTCTCATTTTTTTAGAACTATCCTCACTGAGTTATCTCCTTTTTTTTCTTCTGCGACACCCCTGATAGTGGGGACAAAGGGCATAGAGAATGAAACCCTTATGACTATGTCTCAGGTAGTTGCATCTGTATTGCCCGGCGACAGGGGTGATACGTTTGCATGCCTTTCCGGGCCAAGCTTTGCTCGAGAGGTCTGCCATAAACACCCAACAGCCGTAACACTTGCATCCAGAAATAAAGAACTGGCTACCTATTTACAGGACCTATTTTCTACTGACTACTTCAGGGTTTATACTACCCAGGATGTGATAGGTGTAGAGCTTGGAGGGGCGCTCAAGAATGTGATAGCAATTGCTGCAGGTATATCAGATGGCCTTGGCTTTGGCTTTAATGCGAGGGCAGCCTTAATAACGAGAGGCTTGGCTGAAATAACAAGGCTCGGTGTTTCTATGGGTGCAAAGGCATTAACCTTTGCGGGTCTGGCAGGCATAGGTGATCTCATTTTAACCTGTACCGGTGATCTGAGCAGAAACAGAATGGCTGGATTAAAGATCGCTGAAGGTATGTCTACTAAGGAGATTGTTTCTGGCATGAAGATGGTTGCTGAGGGGATAAAGACATCCCTGTCTGCCTATAACTTAGCAAAAAAGATGGGCATAGAGATGCCCATTATAACAGAAGTTTACAATGTTATTTACAGAGGAAAGGAACCAATGAAGGCGGTTAAGGATTTAATGACACGAGAGCTCAAGGTGGAGATTGATGATTAAAATAGATATATCTGGTGACTGTCCGGGTTTTTGCCAAAGAAGGTAACATCATCAATTTTATCCACCTTTGGTCCCCGGCAGAGAGCATAAAGTGTCCGCTCTATTCCTATGCCCCCGCCGTAAGTATCCGGAAAGGCTGATCTTCCCTTGCCATCTTTCATGCTCGCTGCTAACAGGAATGGCCCATA
>JGI10211J34971_10003072_pt1 | contig 13445 bp, 34 predicted proteins | sample Etolagsediment_FD_34971 | JGI IMG/M metagenome (IMG submission 34971) | reverse complement strand
TCCATGCCGGGGTGGAATAATCAGCGAATTAACGCATCCCGCCTCTTTTTTTTTAGAATTGTACGGGAGCAGATATGAAAGAAATTCAAAACGATTTGAGCGTATTGATTGGTCATTGGGACGACCCTGGCGACTACCCAAGTAATGCCGGTGGTGGTCCTCTCCCAAGTTATGATTATCTTGAGGGGATGGAAGGCGAAGCTAAATTTGAACTTACTGACGAAGAACTGACTCAATTTAATGAGGCAGTTGAAGTTGGTGAGCAACAAGAGTGGATTACGGAGAATGTTGAGTATAAAGACATGCTCCCGGTGGAGATTGCATCTGCTACTTGGAAGCACAGTGTTGAGGGTAATATCCTTACGTTGTGGGCAGAGGAAGTAGAAGCATCGGATTGGGAACCTGCCGAACCTGATTATGATTTGATGGGAAAGGAAGAATGAAATATACTCTCAGTCGCCTCCTTTTAATTGTTTTCTATGTTTCCGTCATTCTTTCTATTTGCAAAGTTACTGGGTTCCCTGATTTTCAAGGGGCGTGGTCAATTATAACTTTTGAGCGTGGCGATATTGACCACCCTTGGCGTTTTGGTGTGGCTTTTGTTACCCTTCTTTGTTTTATCATTCCGGCTATCATATTTGCGATCTTTTGCGCGCGCGCTATTGCGCATTTTTGCATATTGCTTGATCGAATTTGGGCGATAACAGCATATAAATCTAAGTCTGAACCGTCTGAGCCTGAGCCTGAGCCAGTGAAATTATTATCAAGGCAAGTTAGAAAACCTAATTGGATGAAATAAATGAAAGTAATACAGGCTGAATCGTGGCGATACGGAGCGATGGGATCATTGGGCAATGCTGCCTATATGTTAATGGCTCAATTTGATTTTCCCTACGAGTACGATCCTAATGTGGATGGATATACTTGTGCTGACCATGATCGTCTTCTACAACGCGACTTTGATCGCACAAGACTAGCTTTTAAGAAATTTACTAATAATGGTGAGCTAGGTTTTGGTCAGTGGGCGCAAGGCGTGTTCAAAGAAGATTTAATGGAGTGCATTAAAGCACTTTTACAGGCAGACACGCTCATTGATTGGACTGGTTGCCGTGTTTTAGGTACGGTTAATCGGAGTAATGGTTATCCTGTATGGACGCTTGAATTGTTTGCAAATAAAAGTGGGGTTGAAGTTTATACTGGTCCGCAGGCCCCGAATGTAAAAGGGAGCGGGGCAAGAATGACTAATATGGGATTATGGTCGGAATAATTACTATATAAATGTGTGATTGTTTCGCATGAACATAAATTCATTTATATTAAAGCGTTCAAGGTTGCTGGCAGTAGCGTCCTTCATTCTTTAGCCCAACAATGCGCCCGTGACGATAGAGTTGCGCAGCCTGTAGAGTTGCGTAAAAAGAAGCGTTATGAGCGAAATCTAAATGGGTTGCGAGTCCATTCTTTACCAGTAGCGATACGTCAGGATGTGGGTAAAGAGATATGGAATTCTTATACTAAAATTGCAGTAACAAGAAATCCTTGGGATTGTCTTGTTTCAATGTATTGGTTTGGTAACTCAAAAAAGAATCGTGTGCGACACAAGAAACACAAGAAGGCGAAAGAACGAGTTGGAGACTGCCCAGATTATGTTGCAGAATTCCGTCGATTTGTTGCCAAGACTCATTTTGCTAATCCATTTAATAGGAATCATCTTTTCTGGAATAGAAATGATCCTGTAGCTGATATTTATTTGCGATTTGAGAGTTTGCAAGATGATTATAATAAACTCTGTCGCAAATTAAAACTCCGTGTGACGGAGTTGCCCCGCCTCAAAAGTAAATATCGCAAGCCCAAGTTGCATTATTCTGAGTATTATGATGATGCAAGTATTGAAGTAGTGCGGAAGAAGTGGAAGTGGGAAATTGAATTTTTCAACTACCATTTTGACGACCGCAGATTCTAAAATTGTACCCAATTGATTGTGAGGCATAAGCCACACCATAGAGGGGTATGACAAAATTAAATTGTACGTTGGGTGTCAGTTACCCAAACACTTGAAAGGGCTATAGAATGGCTAAGAAAACTGCTGACGATCTGCTTGGGAAGTTGGAGGGTGCGTTGCCCGAAACCCCCAAGGAACATGAAAAGGAACGTCCTACCCTCTCGCCCACTGAGGCGCTGATGGTAGAATATGCAGGTGTTCATGCTGCCGCCAAGATTTGCGATGATCGTAAGAAAATCGCTGGCGATGAACTAAAATCGCACCTGTGGGACCAGTTTCTTGAAGCGTGGTTTGAAGCTGGTAGTAAGCCCAGCAACCCCAAGGTTCAAACCCTTGTGGGTAAGCGGGTAGATTGTTCGGCAATCTTCCAGGTTCGCGCTACCTTCAAGGTGCAAGCCCCCGAAGATCATAGCTCGGCAAGAGGCGCTGTGCTTGAAGCCCTCCGAAATGTTGGCTTTGAAGATGATATTGCCGACGATATTTTTGACGAAAATATCGAAATTGAAATTGAAACCGGCTTGCGTCCATTCAATGAATTGGTGCAAGGCAAGTGGGTTACTGGTAAGGGTGGCAAGGAATTTATTGAGGCGACTGACGTTGAACGCTCGGCGGCTCAAAAGTTGCTTGCTCTTGTTACCAATGCGGACAAGGCAAAGCCTCTTACGAATGAGGAACGTGCTGTAGTTCTGCACAAACAAACCCGCTACATCGTTAAAGCTGGTTTTATGGAACGTGCCGCAACCTATTGTGATTCGGTTGATGAATTGCGGAAGTTGCTGACGGTAATTAAGCCGGGTGAAGCACTCTCGCACGTTAAGTTTGCGGCTACTGAGAGTGAAGAAAATCGGTGCCAACGAATCGTGGAGCATTTCTGCGAGTTGGTTGGTGTTGATTTTGCGGAAGTAAAAGCCGCTGCGTAGTCCGCCGTGATTAAGCCCCTCCCCGCAATTGTGCGGGGAGGGGCAAAAGCAAATTGTACGGGATTCATTATGAATTTAATCCGCCCCAATTTAGCTATGATGATTGGCATTTTCATTGGAGCGTACCTTGGTGGGTTCCTTGGAGATTTTGAGGGGATGGCTTTCGTTCTGGGTTTTTCTTTTACAATTGTATTTTCTATCAATTTAATTTGTTATCTCGTTGCAAAACGTATGAGGCGGAGAAGAAATGGCTAAATTTATTATCTTTTGTTTTTTTGTAGGGGTAGCGATTATTGTAGTAACTGCGCTCATGACAGCGGCATCTTCTATGCGATTAAATCGCAAGTTCGCTCGGAGGCAGCGAGAACACAACACATATATGGCTGATGTTAAACGTCGAATTGATGCGGCGACAACGGATGAGGAACGTCTTGTGATTTTTCGAGAACTAATGGGTAACATTAAAAAACAAAGAGGAAATTAAAATGGGTCAGTATTACCTAACGGTCAATTTGGACAAGCAGCAATTTATTTACCCTCACAAGTTTGGTGATGGTCTTAAATTGGTTGAATTTGGTGCTAGTGGTGATGGCACAATGTTTGGGCTGGCTGTTTTGCTTGCCGATGGTAATGGTAGGGGTGGTGGTGATCTTCGCTCGGATGATCCTATTATTGGATCGTGGTCGGGTGATAGGATTGTTGTTGCTGGTGATTATGCCGATGGTGGCAAGTGGCTCACCGAAAAACAAATTCAACAGTTCTATGACAATAACCCCGATGAAAAGCCAAGACACGCTGAACATGATATGACTGTTGGGCTTTACCAATATGCCAATGATTGTTTTGAAGATATTAGTGTCAAAGTAATCCAGGCAATTATGGAAGGTGATGAGTATTTTGCGGAACACTTTGTAAAAGTTCTTACAGGACACCGTAGGGATCTTTTCACGGAAGATGAACTAGCTCGTTTAGAAGGAATCTAAAATGAAACCCTTTGATTTTATTTGTGTGTTCACTTGTGGTTTGGTTGTCGGCGCAGTCCTGGCAACTGTATGGGCAGAACCAGAACCTATGCCCGAATGGCTGCAAAATGAATTGATACAAGTAGAAGTGGATTGGTCGGGTGCGTATGAGGTTACACCCGAACTTAAAAAAGAGTTGAAAGAAGTAGAAGTTACGCCCGAAGCGAAGGAAAAGTGGAAACCTAAATGGCTTCCACCCAAAAAGAAAAAGAGGCGTGCAATTCCCGAACCTGATTTGTGGCCGGTTTTCAAAGAGTATCCGCAATTAGTTTGAAAGGATAAACAATGTTAGACTGGGATAGAGTTACTTTTTTTGTTGCATACTTTCTGGCAGGCATTTATCTGCACAATGAATGGAGAAAGAATGTTTTTAATCCTCTTGATCCCCTTGTTGTAAGAGTCTTCTTCTTTTTTATCGTTGTGTTATTTTGGCCTCTCGGTCCTATTTTTAAGTCTATCTGTGGTGATGAATGATTTAGAAATTGTACGCAAGAGAACGTGGCTCGGGGGAGTTCAAGAACAGACTTGACCAACAGGTTACAAGTAGAATCTTGCTCCCCCGGCCTCGAATTATAAGGATTAAAGATGGCAACCTATCGTAATATCACGGCAGATGAAATGAGCGCGTTTCTCTGTGTTCGCGGATTTCAGCAAGTGTGTATTCCCGACACGGTAGAACTGGTGTTTGAAAAGCCAGTTCAGTATCCCGGTTCTAGTGGTCGCCCTCTTATTGGTTTGGTTCTACGAGTTTATACGGGAATCAATCCAAATGGGCAAAGCCGCGCAGTTGGCAAAGATGCAATTCGCGTGTGCTTCTTTTGGGATAACAAAATTATTGGTGCCTCCAAACGGGTTCACCGTGTTCAAGGGTGGCGAAAGAATCTTGATGATCGTCTTTCTAATTGGAAAGAACTACTTGGTCCGTATTGTCCTCGTTGTGGTGGTCTAATGGTAGAACGCCACGCAAGGAAGAATAAAAAGTATTCGTTCTGGGGTTGTATGAACTACCCCACTTGTAATGGGTTCCAACCCAAAAATTAAAATTGTACCGAGAAGGCTATGAAACGCAAAAAGCAACGAATTGGCAAGAGTCGCACCTGGCGATTTGAGGGTGAAAAGAAACCCAAAAAGGACAAGCAAAAGAGGCGGTCGCGTGAGTTAATCCGCGATGGTCGTTTTAATGACGATGAACTTTATACTGCTGATCGTTAGTCTTAGCACCTATTGCGCCGTCATGTGGGTAATAGGTGGAGTGACGATCTATCGGATTCTAAAGGGAACAAATGAGAGTAATCCGCCCCAAAGAAATTCAAGTTAGTTGTTCTCACTGTAATGCTCTGTTGGGCATTTCAGAAAACGATGTCAATATCAATGATGTAGGACACGGTTGCGGTGGTGCCTACTATTATTGCCATTGTCGTGAGTGCGGGATGCTCATTAAACTTGATGGCAAAATTCCTTCATATTGGAACATTCCTGGGGATTATTAAATGATTCTTTCGTGGGATAAACCTGAAAAGGTACTGACTACTGAACAATGGCAATCTATTAGTGCTGATAGTGCGCCTCCTGGCGTTTATGTCCCCAATATGTCTGACGAAGATCGCCTCAAGTGGAAGGCGAAATTAGTTGGAAAAAGAGGCGGGGTAAAGCAGGTAGAAATTAGAAAAACTACCAACAATGGCACACAAATGCTCTTGATTGTGAGTGCCGAAGGTGGTTTTCGCCGTAAAGTTGATAAGTGGCATCCCGATGGTAAAGAGTATGCTGATTCTAATGTAAGAATTAGCCTTAATGGTCCTGCTGCATTTACTTTTGAAGAATCGGATCAAATGCAACAGGCAATTCACGAAGCCAAACTCGTATTGCAGGCAGAATAATGAAACTTACAGAATATGCTATTGCTATCGGTGCGTCATTCCGCATTACAGGCGAAATTGATCCTCGCACCAAAAATGTGTGGGTGAATGTCAATTTAGTTAAAAATTGTACGTCTGCGGATATAAGAACGCGCGGCGGGTTTCTCAGTGCCTTTGGTCGTTCAAACACTGGTGACATTCAAGAAGCGATGGAAGTGCTTGCCGAGCGTTTGTCAGAGCAAACAATCGTTTTCTCTACAAATGGCACTGAAATTTACGATGCTCCCGAATTGGAACACGATCCCGCTGACTTGCCACAAGCCTTGACGGTGTAATAATGTCTATGCAAGCCTTCCATGCCTTGCTGGTATTTAAGCCAGAAGTGACAGAAGAACAAGCAGCACAAGCCCTAGAACCACTTAGGGATTTGCTTGAACTTCCCAAGGAAACAACGGAATTTCATCCTATTCCGCCTCGTTATAAAGAATCTAAACAAATTACTCGTCCATTTGAAATGCGTGATATGTTGGGCGAACACGATTACTATGTTGGTCCTCCAATTATAAGGGTTCCGTAATGCAACCTATCTGTTGTAAATGTCGTATCGTAATGCGATGCGAAAAGAACCACTTTATTGTGCGTGACCCCGAAGTAAATGGGTTCCCTTCTACTTACTGGGTTGGCGATAAGTGGAAGTGCCCGGTGTGTGACCACGAAATTGTTACTGGTTATGCTAAAAAGAGTGTTGATTCTGCCCAAGCACAAGAACAGGGTATGGATCAATTAGATTTTGAGGCGGGAAAAGAGGCTCTGGAGTTTCGCTACAATGCATGAAGCAATAGAACGAGTGTTTGACCGTATGATGCGTCTTACGGATCGCACGTTGGACGCTGGCGAGATTGAATCCATTAAGCGTGGAATTCGTCGGTGTTTAGAGAACGAATTTACAGAGACAGAGGCGGTTCGTCATTGTCGCTGTTTTGAGGAATATAATCCCGATTTGCCAGAAGATAGAGCTTTGGCTCGAATGGCTGCGATTACCCGCGAAGTGGAAGAACGAACAGGCAAAAGTTATAGGAAATATTAAAATTGTACCGAGGGTGCTATGCCTGATCTAACAACCGAATACTACTACCACTGTGATACCGCTGAATACTGGGAAACAGAAGTCCAGGGGTCTAGCGGTGCTTATACGGTTCGCTGGGATAATATCTCCCACAAGAACCGTGATGTTCAATATGATTACTCTTGTACCTGCTGGGCATATAAAAAGGGGCGGGGCAAGCATTGTAAGCATATTAAACAGGTGATTGCATCCGGCGACCATTGTAAGTGGATGCAATTTACTGACGGTGATGAACCTGTTGAAAAAGACGGCGAAAAGGCTTGTCCTAAGTGTGGTAGTCCAGTTCATTCTATGGGATGGGGAGTATGAAGAAATATCCTGGTGAACTTGAGTACGTTCAACCGTGTCAAGAAACTGTGACATTTGGGCGTCTTTCTTATGCCTTAATTGATTCGCCTAGCGATGCTTGGTATTGGGCCATTGTAAGAGATTACAGGGGTAGCCAAGAATACGGCGACATTCTCTTTGGTTTTTGGGAAGATTCACTTCCCACTAGAGAACAAGTAGAAACAATCCTTTTGAGTTTGCAAGGGAAGTTAAAATGAGTTTGAGTGACGAAGAACGTCTGCGAGGTATGTATTACGCAATTCGCAATCTCACTGGTGTTGCGAAACAGTGGCGTAGCGATCATCGTCTTCAGCGGAATCGTTTTGAAGATGATTTTACCGAAGTACGCGATTTAATTGACAAACTGTGGCACGCTTTCTTGGGTGGCGACACGCAAGGTATGCTCTGGTTTATGGGGCCGGATTCTGTCCAAACCATTAAGGGCGAGCCGCAAAGTCCCTGGGCTCTTGCTCTTACTTGTACCTTAGAGGAAAAGGTAAAGAAAGTTCGGGGGCATCGTGATTGGCAATATGATGGTCAAGATCCATTTAATGCTCTTGACCACCTGTGCATTACTTCTCTGTTGAATCACGATGATTGGAAGGGTGTGCCCGCCTCGTATTTATTGAAGGCATATCAACATACCGAAACCATCATGTACTATCTGCGTCGGTACAATGATGATTTCAGTGATCGGTATGAAAAGGTTTCTGCTCTTATTAGTCAAATTCAGGGTGAGTGCTTCCGGGTATTTAGCGAACGTGATTGTTTTGCTAAAGCCTATTTAATTCACGAAATGATGGAGATTCTATATGGAGGCGGATACCCATATAGTGATCCTGACGTAGTGACTTCTATTCTTAGTAGTGAAGTTCTACACCACGATTTCACGGCACTAATGAAGTTGCCGCTGGAAGATTTAATTCCCCATCATATTGAATTGGTGCAAACTTTTGAGGCGGCTCGTAAGCGAACTAACAATAAGGAATATGACGATTACGAATTAACTCGCCTCCGATTGTTCAAGGTAATTGAGTTTTCCACAAAGACGCACCAATATGAGCATGTGCGAGATAAGATTGTGGCTACACTTGAAGGCACTGATTTAGCCAAGGAAATTCCCAAAGTCAAGAAGGCGTGGAAGCGACTGAAAAAGGCGTGGAAAAAAAATAAAGAGGCGGAAAACAAGCGTTACGATGATAATGCTGGCAGTCCTCTGGATTGCTATGGTTTTGAAGCCTACAGCATTGAACGCGAAGCCGAAGCTGAAAAGAAAATTGTACCCAAGAAGGCAAAGAAGCCCCGCAAGAAAACTAAAAAGAAGAAAAAATGATTACGAAAGTCAAAGTTGGCGACACTGTATTGTGGGCAGGTGGTTTTGGTAGCGAACCTTACAAGCCCGCTGTGGTAGAGCGTATGGACGTTACCGAGCATCCTCGTTGTAAGTATGGCGAGGAAGTGGATGAAGTTGATGTAGAGCTAGTTAAGGCTAACAGGGTTCTATTCACTTTGGAGAATGGACACTGGGCATACTCTGAGCAAATTAAAATTGTACCTCAACAGGTGCCGGTTCAAGTCCAGGCAATTGAGGAACGAATGTGTGCCCTAGTCAAAACGCTCAAGTCTCACTATGGAATGTCCGATGATGATATTCTTGGGCAAGTATTTGACGCATTGGATGAAGCAGCATGAAGCCTTATGGTATGACCACCGAAGATTACGGCAACACTGGTTGTTGTCCTGGGCACGATAAGCCTCGTATTCGCAAGTGGTCGGGCAAATATAGTTCCAAGAATAGCCAGCGGGCAGCGAGAAAAAAGACTAAGATTCAAAATCGTGCCCGGCGTAGGAAAGATAAAAGTGATTTTACTGATTAAAACCTACGAATTTCAATATCAGCAAGGCACATTCATAGGAATTGTACCTTGCTACGAAGAATGGGTAATAAGAAATGAGTGTTATGAAACGCCTATACGAACAGCGAATGTTTCGTAGGCAAAAGGATGAAATGGAACTCGCTTTTGAACGTATGGAGCGACGTTTCAAGACCACTAAACCCAAGACCAAACCCAAGAAATTAAAGAAAGCATCATGACTGCGATATACGAAGAACGCCAAAAGGCATTTGCCGAACTTCGCAAGCGACCCCCAGTTGCCCGCCTCATTAAACTCATTGAGGAAATGCAGGCTTTAATGAGTGAGCTAAGTAAGTACGGGGCGAATGATAGTGAGCCTGATGGCGTATTTCAATACGCTATGTTAAAGGCGGCGCGTGATGGCGAAAAGGTTATTCCCGAGAGTGCTGACGGTTGGCAACTTTACACCGCAAGCATGAAGTGTGGAACTGCTGGTCGTCGTCTTTCGGCTAAGTGTCGTAAGGTTGTGAATTATATCTTGAATTGCAAGGTAGCTGATGCAAGATATGTTCAGGAATACCTTAAAGATTACTGCTGGCGCTGCGGGTGGTAAAATGAGATACAAAAGTTATTTTGGTCCTGTTGCTGTTTGGTGACTCGCTTGATACTTTGCGAGACACCTACGGGAATATGGAAATTAAATGGGTGGTTATGAGTTGGACAGAAGGATAACAGGAGAAATCATGTTTCAAAAAGGCCAAAAAGTAGAAGCTCTCGTTGATCTTATGTCCGATGATCGGGCTAATGGTCAAGATGATGGCACTCCAACTGTTCCCAAGGGAACGATTGGAACAGTTTTGGAAAAATCAAGTGATGGTGAGGGATGCACTCTCAAAGATGATAGTTGTTGGGTGGTTGATTGGGGAGTTATCAAGTTTGATACAGCCCCAGAAGAAGTTAAAATTGTACCATAGGGTGCATAAGCCGGAGTGGTGGAATTGGCAGACACGCCGGACTTAAAATCCGGTGGGCATTACGCCCGTGTGGGTTCAAGTCCCACCTTCGGTACTTAGGAAAATAAAATGATTCGCTACAGACTAATTCAACAAGACGTTAAAAGATTTGCCCAAGAAAAGGATGATGCTTCAGGAATTGGCTGCGGAAGCTAGAAAGGATTTCCCCGATCTTAAAGATGAGGACGTAGACTGCCGTACTGTTGTTGAATCAGGCTATTGTAAAAGTATGCCAATTATCCGTTTCTCTGTGCCTCCTGATACTAAAAAAGACGGGTGGTATAGTTGTGAGGACCGACTACCCGATATTCAGTGGGGATGATTAGATTATGGTCGTGTAGGCTGAGTGACTTCAACTAGGTTTACGAGCCTTTGACACGAAAGACGACCGAGGCGGAACCCCCTGCCACCTAAGTCTTAGTGGAATGTTGAATAGCAGGACAGTCAAACACCCCCAGAAAGAGAGTACCATCGGGGAATTGATGGGAAATTAAAGCGTAAGGGTGTAGATATGCGGGTTCGAATCCTGACCGCGACCACTTAAAAAAATGAGTGCAAACACAATTTTATTAACTGTAGATACTGGTTACAAGGAAGGGGTAACTACTATGTGTTTGCACGTTTGCGGGGCAGTTTATCCGACAGATGATGGTGAAAAATTTAAGTTGTCGCATCCTGTTGGGGTTCTGCCCTACGTTGCTGACGATGATAATATAGATAATCTTTTCCGTGCTTGTATGCACCACGCCCACTGTTATGCCCTCTCCGATGATCTTGCCAAGGCTACACTAGAATCTAGGGGGCAATCTAATCTTCCCGCCCCTGATATTGTAGAACTTCCACCCGAAACCGTTGCCGAATTAAAAGAAGTTCTTGACCGCGATATGCTGGTTGAAATTTAATTCAAATTGTACCGTGTGAGCTATGAAGATCATCCTCCGAACACGAAGCCACCGAGCCCGAGCCTACCTGGACCGGGTACTTGGCTACCACCCCCAATACTACTGGACTTGGGAAGCTGGTGCCGTGTTCTGTAAAGTGACAGAGGATGAATATAAAAAAATAAAAGAGGCGAAAATTAAGGGCATTACGAAAGCCCGAGTTAAGGAAGATGATTTGAGACAGTGTTGGACAAGAGGTAAAGAATATGACTACGCCTAAACGACAACGAATGAAAACCATTCGTGACGAAATTAAATGGTACGAACCCAAAAAGCGTATCGCTGATGCTATGCTCGCCTTGGGTGAGCTAGGATTTGAATTTTCCGGTCACGGTGTTGGTTTGGGTGGCGAAGATCTTGGGCTTTGGTACGATAAATTATCATTGTATTTCAATTTCTGTGATCGTGGCAATAAAGTGGTTGCTTCAATCACGGACAACACTAATCTTGATAGTGAAACCGAACCACAAGAACTATTTGAAGGCACAATTGGACAGGCAATGAAATTCATTACAAAAAGGCTGGCGGCATGAGTAGGATGAAAGAATTTGCCGAGAATGTTTCTGTTGCCCTTGGCTTGGGCGGTGAGATTACCGATCAAGTTACGGAAGTCGGGCAGGATTTACTTGACTTGGCAAAGAAGGCAGGCTTCCAAATTGATTTTGAGGAAAATAACTTCCGCATTATTCTCCAAGGTGGTCGTAATTTCTCAACGGAAGAATTGGCTAAACTCTTAGAGCAGGCAATTCTTGAGAATGAGGAGTATTTTGTTAAGGAAGACAAGGCAGATTTAGAGTATGTTCGTACTTGTATCGCAGACGGACATGGGCGTGACGCATTTCATTACGCCAATAAATTAGATACTGCGGTGCGTGATATGATCCCGCAAAAGGTGTGGATGTATCTTTGTAGTTTTGGATAAACCGACGTTGGCAGCGTTGTTCTCTAAGCCCCCATCCGTCCTTCCCCTGCGGGTGGGGGCTCTTTTTTTGAAATTGTACGAAATTAGCTATGAGAAACTTTCCAGAAGAACGAGAAAAGCCGCCTCAAGATAAGGTTTGTGTCTATTGTGGCAAAACTATCTTTTGGGGCGATCCTTGTCTAGCCGTTATGGGTGGTGATATGCACCCCCAATGTGCCCAACAGTTTGAACGTGAGTGGGACGAATCTATGATAGATCAATATGCCCACGAAGATACCCAAGAATGGGAGCAGAAGGTACAATGAGACTTACGCGAGAACAACGGAGTGAGCGGAAAAGCCAAGCGTATTTTGAGAAGCTACGGCGCACGGTACATGAGTACCAATCTCAATTGCTTACAATCTTTGATGAAGCTGTGCAGGATTGTGCTTCCCACGAAGAAATCCTAAGACAGCGGCAGAACATTATTGGCAGTCAAGTGTATCAATCTCTCCCCCGCTGGGCTATGGGTGAAGTGGATGGTGCCTTTGATGTGTTGATGCGACTTCACTATAGAAACGCTCTAGTTTGGACGGTGGTTTTGGATGGGGAGAGACTTACTACTGACGATCCCAAGCTAAACACTCGTTGGCACGAAGTAGCTGAAGATAAAGGCTGTTACGCTTATAAGGGTGATACCTTTGTTCCTTTTAGGGAAAAAGACAGAACCCAAGTGCAAATGGAGATGTTTGAATGAGAAATACTACTTTTATTCTTCTTCTGCTCATCGTTCTTGCTTGCTTTGCGGCCATTATTGTTGATGGGTGCAATCACGGTCAGACAGAAGTTGAAGGGTTGCGAGGGTTGCGATCCCTAGATGCTCTACAAATTCTACGAGGAGAACAAGATTATCTGACACACCATGAATTCATTGAGGCCCTTTTTGAAATCAAGGATTCATCGGATCTAATGATTAGGAATAGGGTTGTAGAAGAAATAGAGAAGCAGAAAGCCATTCGTGCTGGCATTGTGGAAAAAAACAAGAAACTGCAAACCAAATTTGAACAAAGATGGGGTATGACCATCGAAGAACATTGTGAGGAATAAAATGAAAGAGCAGAAGATTAGACGATTGGTAGCGTGGGCAGAAATTAAAGCTAAGAAAGACGCTAATTATAAGCCTCTCACTAATCCCGAGTTGTGGGATTCTATCCCTGATCCTGTCATTTATATGTTTATGGAAATGATGGATGATCTGGGTATATCTGTTGGTGGTTCAATTGCCAAGGTTGCGCCGCCTCGTAGTGTTCAAGATGATCGGCGTTTTACAGGCATGAAACCGCCCCGCGACCGAAGTTAAAATTGTACCGAGGCTGCTATGATTAACACAAGCCAAGCCTTCCGGGCACTCAAAAAGAAAATCATTGATGATAACCCCGATATGGCCCCAAGTAATTTTGAGGCGGGTGTGGTGGCTGATC
>JGI10211J34971_10003071_pt1 | contig 13446 bp, 5 predicted proteins | sample Etolagsediment_FD_34971 | JGI IMG/M metagenome (IMG submission 34971) | reverse complement strand
ACAGGATTATCAACACACTCTGCAGGTGATATTATTCGTGTAATTGATGGTAATTATAATATTATCGAAAACACAATACATTTTGCAGAAGCGCCTTATGGTCCAACTCCTATAGGTTCTACGACAAATCCACCAAATGATAGAGATTGGACAGGAATAACGACTCATTCTACTTTCCAAGGTAGAACCTTCTTGAGAAGTGGCACACCTAATACTGCACAAGAAACCTATGAATCTAATTATATTTTTGATGGAATTTCAAATCAGTTTACTGGAATTGGTAAGACATTTACTCTTACTTCTAACAATCAAAATATAACAGGTTTCTCTACGAACAATGCTGTCATACTCATTAATGGCATATTCCAAGGACCTCAAGGAGCACAAGCAGAACTTGAAGATTATACTTTAATTGAAAGTGCAGGTATATCTAGCATTAGATTTACTGGAACTGCATCTTCTGTTGGTTATGATGTTAACAATGCAAATATTCCTGTTGGTGGTGTAATTATCTCCGTTGGTTCGACCACTGGATTCGGATTACAACCACTGGTTTCTGCTGGTGGCACTGCTATTGTTTCTACTGGTGGCACCATATCTTCTATTAGTATTGGTAATAGTGGTTCTGGTTATAGAATTGGAATTCAAACAGTTGTTAATGTTGGCGTTCAAACCTCAAGCACTGGAACACCAAACATTGAGTTTATTGGAACTGCATCAGTAAGCAATGGTCACATCATTGGTGTTACAATAACAAATCCAGGTTCTGGTTATACTTCATCAAATCCACCATTGGTTGTCTTTGATGATCCACTTTCATATACAAATATTCCACTAATCTATAGTTCTTCCTCATTCCAAGGAATAGGAACTGAAGCAAAGATTGATGTTACTGTTGGTCAAGGATCAAGTGTAATTGACTTTACTATTAAGAATACTGGATATGGATATGGTCAAGGTGAAATTCTAACTGTCGAAATTGGTGGCAATACAGGAATTCCTACTGATACTTCAAAACCATACTCTGAGTTCCAAATTACGGTTGACAAAACTTATAATGATTTCTTCTCTGGTTGGGTTCTCGGTCAACTTGAAGTTCTTGATAGTTTTGAAGAGTTATTTGATGGGGTAACGAAGAAGTTTCCACTTAAACTTGGTGGTGGTTTAGTTACGATTCGAGCGGCAAAAGGTTCAAACATTGATGTTAAATCAACACTTTTAATATTCATTAATGATATTCTACAAAAACCAGGTGAAGCATATTACTTTGAAGGTGGAAGTGTAGTTGAATTTAGTGAAGCGCCAAAATCAGGTGATATGGTTAAAGTTCTATTCTACAAGGGTAGTGGTGATATTGATGTTGTGTTTAGAGATGTTCTCGAAACAATCAAAGTTGGTGATGAATTAACTCTAAACTATGAACCAGGATTTGGTCAAGGACCTGGACTTCAGCAAGAAGAAAGAGTTGTTACTGGTATTAATACAACAGATTCACTTGAAACAAATCCTTACTCTGGTCCTGGAATCACTACTGATGATACTTTATTAAGACCAGTTAAGTGGTGTAAGCAAACCTCTGATAAAATTATCAACGGAAAAATTGTTGGTAAGGACAGAATCCAGTACGAACCTCTCATCAATCCATCTTCTTACTTAATTAGTGCTGTTGGAGTAGGATCAACAACCATTTATGTTGATAATATCAAACCATTCTTTGATGCACAGAATGAAAGTCCATTACTAACTTTCCAGAATCAAGTTACCTTTATCTCACAAAATTCACTTGTGGCAGCGTCAGGTGCAGCAATCGTTTCATTAGCAGGAACTATTAGTTCTATTAATGTTAATGATGGTGGATATGGTTATTCATCTGCACCAACAATAACGATTGAGAATCCAGTTGGTCTTGCAGTTTCTTATAGAGCATCTGCAACATCTGCAATTGTCAATGGCATTGTCGATTCTATTAATATAACTGTTCCCGGTACTGGTTATACAACCACAAATCCACCAGTGGTGCTTATCGAACCTCCAACTTTATTAAATGAAACTGTAAACACATCTTCATATAATGGCGATTCTGGCACAATTGTTGGTGTTGGTACTACCACGCTAGAAACTATATTTGATCTTTATATTCCTACAGATTCTTTCTTAAGAGATTCTACTTTAGTTGGTTCTGCAATTACTGTAAGTCAGATTTCATCGGGAGACTTTTTCGTCATATATAACTCAAATATTGGAAGTGCATCAACTTCAATTAACTCTTATGATTCTTCTAGTAATCTAATAGGTATAGGAACTCAATACATTGATAATGTTTATCATGTTTTGTCTGCATCAGATATTGAAGTTAATATTCCAGGAATTGGAACAACAATTGCTAGAAGAATATATGTTAATAGTGGTATAACTAGCATATTCAATACAATCTACTCTGGATTTAATACATCAAATTATATTGGTAATTATAGTTGGGGTAAGATAATAGTTTCGGATCCATTGGAAAATGGAACTTTTGATTCGTATACATTAAAAGGAATTGGTGGTATAACGACTTCTTCATTTGTAAATAGAACATCTTCATTGAAGTATTTGAACTACACATCATAACTAATAAATAGATAAAAACTCCGTCAAATGGCCGCAATAATTACTGACCAACTTCGTATATTAAATGCAAAAAACTTTATAGCAGGAGTTGCTTTAACCAGTAACTCCTACTATTCATTTGTTGGACTTCCAAATCCTACAGATTATAATGTTGATTGGAATACAAGTCCACCATCACCAGTGGACAATTTTAATCAGGAAAATAATCATTGGGATACAATGATTGCATTGAAAAAGATATCAAAAACTGATGTAAGACAAGTTATTAGAAAAACTACTTGGACTTCTGGTGTTACTTATGACATGTATCGCCATGATATAAGTGCAACCAATCCATCACAACCATCAAATGCAGTAGATTTATATTCAGCAAATTATTACGTACTTAATAGCGACTACAGAGTTTATATTTGTCTTCAGAATGGAACTTCTCCAGAAAATCCATCAGGAAGACCTTCTCTTGATGAACCTACTTTTACTGATCTAGAACCAAGAGAAGCAGGAACAAGTGGCGATGGTTACATCTGGAAGTATCTTTATACAATCAGTCCAAGTGATATTGTAAAATTTGACTCTACAAATTACATGCCAGTTCCTCCTGACTGGGAAACTAGTTCAAGAGAAGCAGCAGTCAGAAATAATGCAGCAACAAGTGGGCAACTAAAGATTGTAACGATTACAAACAGGGGTGTTGGACTAGGAACTGCAAACAGAACTTATACGAGAGTTCCAATTAGAGGTGATGGTTCTGGGGCGGAAGCAACGGTTGTTATTAATAATGACTCGAAGGTAGAAAGCGTAACTGTTTCCAATGGTGGATCTGATTATACTTTTGGTACTTTAGATCTCGTTGGAGGTAATGTACCAACAGGAACAACATCACCAGTTTTCAATGTCATCATTCCACCTCAAGGAGGTCATGGTGCAGACATTTATAGGGAGTTAGGAGCATACAACATTCTTCTATATTCTAGAATTGAAAACGATACAGAAAATCCAGATTTCATTACTGGAAACCAAATTGCTAGAGTTGGTATTGTAGAAAGTCCTCTAAGTTATGATTCTGATAGTATTTTAACACTTGATAAAGCAAGTGCTGTTTATGCTCTTAAACTGACTGGAATTGGTTATAGTTCTGTCGTCTTTAACGCTGATACTCAAATTACACAAACAATTGGCGTTGGATCCACTGCTTTTGGTAGAGTTATTTCATATGATCAAAGCACGGGAGTTTTAAAGTATTGGCAAGATAGATTCCATTGTGGTTTCAATACTAATGGAACTCAAAATCCTACACCAACTTATGGATTTAAAATGCACAGATTTACATCTGACATTGGTAGTGGAGGATCTTTCAATATTTTGGGTGGAAGTGCAACTCTTGCAATTCAAACTACATTTGGAAGTTCAAGCAATCCAGGTATTAGTACCATAATAAATAGTAGGACATACTACTTGGGTCAACAATTTATTAAAGGTGTGTCTCAACCAGAAGTCGAAAAGTATTCTGGAAACATTATTTACGTTGACAACAGACCATCAATTACTAGGTCAACAAACCAAAAAGAAGATATCAAAGTTATTTTGCAATTCTAAGGAATTATGTCTCAAGAAACCAACCTCAACGTAGCTCCATATTTTGATGACTACAATGAACCAGTAATTGGTGGTAAGGATAATAACTATTACAAAGTTCTCTTTAAACCTGGATATCCAGTTCAGGCAAGGGAACTTACAACTTTGCAATCAATCTTACAAAATCAAGTTGAGCAATTTGGAAATCACTTCTTTAAAGAAGGTGCAAAAGTAATTCCAGGTAACTTAACCTATATTCAGAATTACTATGCAGTACAAGTTGAGAGTAACTTCTTAGGTATTCCAGTATCATTATATCTTGATAATTTAGTAGGAGTACAAATCAGAGGCGAAAACTCTGGTGTTGTTGCAATAATCAGAAAAGTAATTACATCAGAAGAGTCAGAAAGAGGAAATATTACACTTTATGTTGACTATTATCAGTCAAATCAAAATAATCTAACAACAAGAGATTTTGAAGATGGTGAAAATTTAATCACCGATTCAAACATTGCATTTGGAAGTACTTTTATTTCTGCGGGAGAAGGATTTGCAAGAACAATCGCTTCTAATGCCACTGCAGTTGGTTCTGCGTTTGCTTTAGGTGCTGGTGTTTATTTTATTAGAGGTTATCTTGTAGATGTTGCAGATGAAACTCTGATTCTGGACCAATACACTAATACTCCAAGTTATAGAGTAGGTTTTGATGTTATTGAGGAAATCATATCTGCAGATGTTGATCCTAACCTAAATGATAATGCAAATGGTTTTAATAACTTTGCAGCACCTGGAGCAGATAGATTAAAGATAACAGCACAACTATCAAAAAAACCAATAGATTCTTTTGATTATCCCAATTTTATTGAACTTGCAAATGTAAAAGATGGTGTTCTCAGAAAAATCAATAAGAATACTGAATACAATCTTTTAGCAGATGAATTTGCAAGAAGAACTTTTGATGAATCTGGTGATTATTATATTAAATCATTTACTGCTTTCTGTAAAGAAAGTTTGAATAATGGAAAAGGAAATAATGGAATTTACCTAGAGAATCAACAAACCTCTTCTGGCGTTGCACCATCAGAAGATTTGATGGTATATAAAATTAGTCCAGGTAAGGCATACATTAGAGGTTATGATGTAGAAACTATATCTCCAGTTTTACTTGATGCACCAAAACCAAGAGCAACTAACTTGATTCAGAATCAAGCAGTTAATTTTAGTTTTGGTTCTTCCTTAACTTTAAATAGATCTTCAGGTGCTCCATCGATTGGTATCAACACCTCAACAACTATAAGTTTAAGAAATGAAAGAGTTGGTTTGAGTTCATATGCTCCTTCAGGAAAGGAAATTGGTATTGCAAGAGTTTATGACTTTGCTCTAGAATCTGGTTCTTATGAACTAGAAAATCAGAACATCAACAGGTGGGATATTTCTTTATTTGATGTTCAAACATATGGCGACTTAACACTTAATCAACCAATTACACTGAGCACTCCTACTTACGTTAGAGGTGATTCTAGTGGTGCTACTGCATTCTTAAAAAATAATGTATCTGTCGGAACAGCATTGACTGTTTATCAGATTTCTGGAAACTTTATCAATGGAGAAAAGTTAGTATTTGATAGCACAAACGATACTAGAGTTAGTATTGGTTTTTCAAACTATGGTATTTCCGAAGTAAAATCTCTATATGCAAATGTAGGAGCAGCAAAAACCTTCTCTGCAGATACTCTTCAATCAATTTCTGCGTTAATTGGTAATGGAAATGCTTCTATTTCTGGATTCTCTGCGGGGGTTGCAACAGTAACAAGTCCAACAGTTGCTTTTCCAGGAATTGTTACCACGGGTAATTTAATTCAATATACAAGACCAAACCTAACATCCAAATCATTTGCAAAAGTTGACCAGGTTTTAACAAACTCTCTTATCATCAGTGGCGTTACAACAGTAACTGGAGTTTGTGATGGTGGTATTTCAGGTACGTCTATTGATGTAAATGACCTCTCGGTTCTTTATACTCGTACTCAAACAACTCAAAATAATGAAAGATTATTTGCTCCACTTCCAAAAGTAAATGTTGAATCTGTAGATCTTTCCAACTCTTCATTAATTATCAGAAGAGAGTTTGATGTTACTATTACAAGTAACTCAACTAATACTCTAACTTCAGAAACCAATCAGGTATTTTTACCATTTGATGAAGAAAGATATGTGCTTTCAAGATCAGATGGAACCTTAGAAGTTCTAACAGAGGATAAGTTCCAGTTCACTACTGGTTCAACACAACTTATAATCAATGGTCTTGGATCTGATGACACTGGCGCAAAACTTATTGCTACTTTAAGAAAAGAATCAGTTACTTCAAAAACTAAGAGAAAATCATTTGTAGATTCTCTAATTGTAGATAAATCAAAGTATGATTATTCTGGAACTGGTTCAACTACAAAAAATGATGGACTAACTTATGGTTCTTATCCTTTTGGAACAAGAGTACAGGACGAAAAAATCTCTTTAAATGTTCCCGATGTAATTAAAATTCATGGAATTTATGAATCAAATGATACTTCAAATCCAGTTTTACCTAATTTAACTGTCGGATCTTTAGATGGTCCTACTGCAAAAACTGACGATCTTATTTTAGGTGAAGAGTTTGTAGGAACTGTTAGTGGTGCAAGAGGAATTTATGCTGAACAATTGGATAGTAACAGAATATCTTTTGTTTATCTGAATCAAAATGTTTTCCAAGAAGGAGAAGTAGTTGAATTCCTAGAATCTGGCGTAAATGGAATTGCATTCACTCTAAATCAGGGAAGTAGGAACATCACTAGTGATTTTAATTTCTATAATGGACAAACTCTAACTCATTATGATTATAGTTACGTCCAAAGAAAGCAAAATATAAAGGAACCGACAAGGAAAATAAAAGTTGTTTATGCTAAAGGATATTACGAAACTTCAGACACTGGAGATGTTACTACAGCTAGTTCTTATAATGAATTTGAATATGGAACGGAAATTCAATCAGTCAAAGGATTNAGAAACACTGATGTATTAGATGCAAGACCTAGAGTTAGCAACTTCACAGTTTCTTCTGGATCAAAATCACCATTTGAATTTGATGGAAGATCATTCACTGGAGGAAATCATAGTACAAGTTATGTTTTAGCATCTGATGAATCTGAAACTTTATCATTTACATATTATCTACCAAGAATTGATAGAATTTATCTAACAAAAGAGGGAGTATTTCAATTAAAAGTTGGCGAACCTGCAGACAATCCAAAACTTCCCGAAGAAGTTTCAAATGGTTTAAATATTGCCAATATTGCACTGCCACCATATCTTTATGATGTTAAAGATGCTGAGATAACATTTGTTGATCATAAAAGATATCAAATGAGTGATATCTTTAGATTAGAAAATAGAATCAAAAATCTTGAATACTATACAAGTTTGTCTCTTCTTGAAAATAACACAGCGAATCTCTTCATTTCAGATTCTGTAGGACTTAATAGATTCAAGTCCGGATTCTTGATTGATAATTTCTCATCTGTTGGTGTTCAAGATAATACTGTAGGTGTAAAAAATAGTTTAGATCTGCAAAACGGACATCTGAGACCATCTCACTATACAACTACATTAAACCTTGAACTTGGATCTGATGCAATTGCTGGAATTGGTACAACTACCAATGCAAGTCAAGATAAAAATTATCTGAGTAACATACTTGGAACCAATATTAGAAGAACTGGAAGTGTTCTAAGTTTAGATTACGAAAATGTTCTTTGGGTTGAACAACCTTTTGCCACAAGAGTTGAAAATGTAACTCCTTATCTTGTAAAAACTTGGGAAGGATCTATTGAACTTGAACCAACCGTTGATGTTTGGATTGATGTAAATCGTCTTGAACTCAGAGACGTTAGAATGGAAGGTTCATTCCTTGGTGTTGCTGAAGCACTCAGAGCAGAAGTTACCGATCAAGCAGATGGATCAAGATTAGGCGTAAGTCCTATTATTTGGAATTCTTGGGAAACCAATAATATTCGTCAGGATCTTGGACTTACATTAAATGCAAGTATGTCTTCATCTTCTAGCACTACTGATGTGGGTGGAGGAAGACAAGAAATATCTACAACAACCAGCATTGATATTGGTGGAAGTGTAAGTTTAGCAACAAACTTAGATCAAAGAAGAACTGGAGTTCAGCACACTATAAGAGAACAAATTGATACCGAATCTCTTGGTGATAGAATTGTAAGTAGAAATATTATTCAGTTCATGCGTTCCAGAAACATTCAGTTTATTGGTAGACGCTTAAAACCAAATACTCAAGTATATGGATTCTTCGATAATGTAGATATTAACAATTTCTGCACACCAAAACTACTTGAAGTCACGATGACTTCTGGAACTTTCCAAGTTGGAGAAAACATTATTGGTGTCATGACAACTGCAGAAATTCTAGATGGATTTGATCAAAGTACTCTTCCTTATATTTCTTTCCGTCTTGCTGTCTCAAATCATAAATATGGTCCATATGATAATCCTACTGACTTTTATGTACAGAATCCTTATGATAGGGAAAATAATATTCCTACAAACTACTCATCAACTAGTACATTATTAAATATTGACACTTTTAGTTTGTCCAATGAGAGACAACCCGAATTCTGGGGTTGGGCTAGAAATGGAATGATCCTTAGAGGTCAGAGTAGTGGTGCTGTTGCAATAGTTTCTAATTTGAGATTGGTAACTGACAACATAGGAACGGTAATTGGATCATATCTAGTTCCTGATGGTAACATTCCAGGTAATCCTACATTTGAAACTGGTAGAACTGTTTTTAGATTAACTAATAGTTCTACAAATACTAGAATTGGTGGTGTTGTAACTACATCTGCTGAAGAAATTTTCTATTCTCAAGGTGATATAGACAATACTCAAGAAGTTACACTTTCACTTAGAAACGCAAGAGTGGAACATGAAGATTTTGAGCAGACTAGAACATTAAGTGCGTCATCTGTAGCAACAGCAAATGCAGGAGCGACTACATCATCTTCAACTCAGATTCAATCTCAAGTCATAAACAATATCACTAATGTAACAAATGTAACCGAAAATATAACTAATGTAACTAATGTAACCGAAAATATAACTAATGTAACGCAGAATGTTGTACAACCTCAGCAAAGACGAGATCCACTTGCACAATCTTTCTTCGTTGATGATGCAACTGGTATTTTTGTTACTAAGTTGAATGTATACTTCAGAACTAAGGATCCGATTTTACCAGTATATTGTCAACTTAGAGAAATTAAAGTCGGTCTTCCTACATTAAAGATTCTTCCATTCTCTGAAGTGGAACTTACCCCAGATCAAGTTAATGTATCTGAAGATTCATCAGTTCCTACGACAATTGAATTTGATTCGCCAATTTATTTAAATGGACAAACTGAATATGCGATTGTTCTCCTATCGGATTCTACCGAATATACTGCTTGGATTTCTAGATTAGGAGAAGCAGATGTAACTTCTGCTGCAAGTGAAGCTGGGCAAATTCTTGTTTCAGCGCAACCTATTCTTGGATCGCTCTTCAAGTCACAGAATGCTTCAAGTTGGGATGCAAGTCAGTATGAGGATCTTAAGTTCCAACTCTTTAGAGCAAGTTTCACTTCAAGTGGTTCAGTTCAGTTCTTTAATCCAACTTTACCGACAACAGGTATTGATGTACTAAGAAAGGATCCTTTTGATATTGATTCTAAGACAATTAGAATTGGAATTGGTACAACAGTTCAAGATCCAGATCTTACAAACGGAAATACGATTATACAATTGCAATCTAATGCAACAGGTATTCTAGTTGGAACTGCTGGAACAATATCAGGTCTAACAGTCACTAACTCTGGTATTGGTTATACTCCAAGTGCAGGTTCTGTTACTTATAATAATCTTAATTTATCAAATGTTACTGGAACAGGTAAGAATGGTACTGCAAATATCACTATAAGTAATGGCGTTGCAATTGCTGCTACAGTTGCAAATGGCGGCACTGGATATTCTGTTGGAGACGTTCTAACAATATCCTCTATCGGAATATCTTCTGTTGGTAGAAATTTGAGATTGAGCGTTTCAGACTTAAGTGGTGTAAATGAATTGATTATAGACGATGTTCAGGGTGACTTCATTGTTGGTGCAGGTTATACTATAACTTACATAAACAATTCGGGAGTAACCACAACACTTAATAGTGCATATAGTGGAAATGTAGTGATAACTGGTGCAATTGAAGAAATTTACGATGGATTACATTTCAGAGTAAACCAGAGAAATCATGGTATGCACTCAGATGTTAACAAAGTGACAATTATTGATGCAAAATCTAATGTATTACCAACTACATTATCTATTGACTATTCTGCATCTTCGACATCAAGTGTTTCTGTTGCAAGCACTGCAAACTTTACAACTTTCGAAAATGTAAGTGTTGCAAGCACTAATCCTGGTTATGTTCTCATTGGAGATGAAATTATTCAATATACTGGAGTATCTGGAAATGATCTCACAGGTATTACTAGAGAAATAAATGGAACAAAAGCATTTGCACACTCTGCAGGAAATCTTGTATACAAATATGAACTTGATGGAGTGTCTCTGATCAGAATTAACAAAACACATGACTTAAGTGATGCTAATATTACTGATCAAATTGGTTTAGATTATTACTATTTGAAAGCAGATATGTCGTCTGGAACAAACACAACCGACAGAACCGGTTCTGGTTCTCTTCCAAAACTATTCTTCAATGAATCCAAGAAAACTGGCGGTTCTAATGTTTCTGCAACTTATAATGTTCCATTTGAACTTATTACGCCAGCAATCCAAACAATTAGTCCCAAGTTTACGACGATTTCATCCTCAGTAAGAACTATTAGTGGCCAAAGTATTGATGGAACAGAAACTCCATATCTTGATAAAGGATTCCAACCAATAACTCTCAATAATACAAATTACTTTGATTCTCCAAGAATTGTTGCATCTAAAGTCAATGAGGACACAATATTAACCAACTTACCCGGAAATAAATCTTTTACACTTAATATGAATTTACTGAGTGTAGATGAAAGATTATCTCCTTGTGTTGATTTGACAAAAACTAATATTATCTTTACCTCAAACAGAGTAAATCAGCCTGTTACAAATTATATCACTGATAGAAGAGTAAATGGAATCGAAAATGATCCAAATGCATTCTATTATGTTTCTAAACCAATTACTTTACAGAGTTCTGCATCTGCAATCAAGGTTTTACTAACAGGTGCGATTAACGAACAGAATGATATTAGAGCATTCTACTCCGTACAAAACGATGTAAATGAAAGTCCAATATTTACAGCATTTCCTGGTTATGCAAATATTTCTTCGGGAATAGTAATAGATTCTTCTCTCAACGATGGATCACCTGATACATTTATTCTGAAGAATTCGTTCTATGATTATGTACCAACACCAAGATCCTTTAAAGAATATGAATTTACAGTTGATACTCTTCCTTCCTTTAAGATCTTTAGAATAAAACTTATAATGACATCTACAAATCAGGCTATTGTTCCCGTAATACAAGATCTTAGAGTTATCGCACTTGCTTGAGGTTTAAAATGTCTTTAATACCAGTTGAAGGTGACAATTATCTCTTCAGAGATATGAATACAAACGCTATAGTGAATACAAACCAATCCGAATATGCAAGTTATCTTGCTCGAAAAAAAATTCAAGAAAGTGAAAAGAATAAAATTGAATGCATGGAGAGAGATCTTGATGCAATCAGAGATGATTTAAGTGAAATTAAAATGCTACTCAAGAGGTTATCAAATGGATCCTGATAAAATTCAACTAGTAAATCTATCTAAAAACTTTGAATATGCGAAAGCATCTATTGAAATAGATTCTATTGACGATGTGGATGATTTGAGAAATATCGCTAAGTCATATATGAAACTTTATATGAAACAACAAGAAGTTTTATCAGAACTCCTTTCTTCAACAAATCATAAATAATTTTTAGAGGTAGTAAATAAATGGCGCAACCTTCTTCTAGACAAGAGTTAATCGATTATTGTAAGAGAAAACTGGGAGCGCCAGTTTTAGAGATCAACGTTGCTGATGAGCAAATAGAAGATCTTGTAGATGATGCTGTCCAGTTTTTTCAAGAGAGACACTTTGACGGTGTTTCTCAGATGTTTTTAAAATATCAAATAACTCAAGACGATATTGATAGAGGAAGAGCACCTAACGGAAATGATCCAGTTGCAGGAATCGTAACAAGTACTGCTACAGCGAATATTGCAGGATCAAACGTAACCTTTAACTATAAAGAAAATAGTAATTATTTGCAGGTTCCACCATCAGTAATTGGTATCACCAAAGTTTTTCATTTTGATGGAACAAACACTGTCACAAATAATATGTTCAGTGTTAAATATCAATTATTTTTAAATGATATTTACTATTGGGGATCAACTGAACTTTTAACCTATGCAATGGTTAAAACTTATTTGGAAGACATGGATTTTCTTTTGACAACACAAAAGCAAATTCGCTTTAATCAAAGAATGGATAGGTTATATCTTGATATCGATTGGGGAAGTGTTAATGTTAATGATTACCTGGTTATTGATTGTCATAGAACTTTAGATCCAAATGATTTTACTAGAGTTTGGAATGATTCTTTCTTAAAACCATACTTGACATCACTTATTAAAAGACAGTGGGGACAAAATTTAATCAAGTTCCAAGGAGTAAAACTTCCTGGTGGAGTTGAACTTAATGGTAGACAAATTTATGATGATGCACAAAGAGAAATTGATGTGATCATGGAAAAAATGTCCAATACTTATGAACTTCCACCATTAGATATGATAGGATAATATTATGCTTAATCCATTTTTCCAACAAGGTTCAAAAACAGAGCAAAATTTAATACAAGATCTTATCAACGAACAGTTGAGAATGTATGGTGTTGAAGTATATTATCTTCCTAGGCAATATGCTACAGAAAAGTCAATCATTAAAGAAGTCATTGAATCGAAGTTTGAAAGTGCGTATCCTATAGAAGCATATGTAGACACATATGAAGGATATAATGGATTGGGGACTTTAATGTCAAAATTTGGCATTCAAGAAATGGATGATCTAATTTTGACAATATCAAAAGAAAGATTTGAAGAGTACATATCTCCATTAATAAAAAATATTACT
>JGI10211J34971_10003069_pt1 | contig 13453 bp, 16 predicted proteins | sample Etolagsediment_FD_34971 | JGI IMG/M metagenome (IMG submission 34971) | reverse complement strand
ATACTGTTTTTATACCTGATATGGTAGATATACCACAAGCTCTCCCAGACATAAAAGATACGCCTCACAAGGTAAAGAAAGAGGACATATCTGGTTCACTTTCTGCTATTCCTATTACCTATGCCCATCCTATCTACAAGGGCAACATTTCTCCACCATACCCTCTATTGGCAAGGAAAAGGGGATATCAAGGAACGGTGCTTTTAGAGGTTTTGGTAAGCAAGGATGGTAAGGTCGCCTCTATCCAGTTGAGCAGATCAAGTGGCTATAAAATTTTAGATAGGGCTGCCATAAAAGGGGTCAGAGATTGGCTTTTTTATCCTGCAAAGAGGGGGGATGAGTTGATTGAGATGTGGGTAAAGATACCCATTCGGTTTACACTCAATTAGATTCAAGGTTCACACAAGAATCAGCTATATATTCGATCAAGTCTGTCCAAATACCACTTCCACTCGCTGGTCTTGGACAGCATATTTACAGAAGGACAACCTGAAATTGAAAATTATGTTTTAAGGGTGATAAGTAGTTGAAATCGTTGATCCCAAATTAAAATATCAGATTATTTTGGATAGCAATGAGTTGCAATCATGTCATTGTGAGAAGCACAAGTGATTTATCCTTGTATTTTTACTGTAGAGATATTAGGAATTACTAAGTGAGACACTATCCTTTTTCCTTAAAGGGGATGATTTGTGTGGAATAAAATTGATCAAAAAGAACTTTCTATGATAAAGGACCTGCCACGTTTACTTCTTGTCATGACCATCGCAATAGCCCTCTTTATTTGTGCCTGCAGTGTTGGGGGCGAAGTTGTAAAGGTAACCACAGTTCAAGAGGGATCCTATACCGGGCTTAAAAAGGAGGATCTGGCACATCTCGATGAAATCAAGAGAGCGCGAGTCCATAAGGACATAGATAACAACCTTAGGACCGTAATAGAGGAGACCAAGCATTTTTCTGTTGCTCAATACCTCGCGCAGCATCCTGAGGCAAGAGATCCTGCAGGAGGCGACTACAGGGTGGGAGGTTACGATTTTCTGAGCATTATTGTGTATGAAGAAAAAGATCTCTCTAGGGGAGCAGTGAGGGTCTCGGCGGACGGATTCATTTCATTCCCCTTAATAGGGCATATTAAGGTGGATAATCTTACTACCTCAGAAATCGAAAAACTGATATCCCACAAATTGGCAGAAGAGCAATATCTTTTAGATGCCCATGTCTCCGTCTTGGTGACCGAGTACAATAGCAAGCGTTTCTTAGTTCTCGGGGCTGTGAGAAATCCTGGTAGTTATTCCCTCAAGGCCCAAGAGTGTGTTCTAGATGCCATTTCAAGGTCAGGGGGGGTTAAGAGGGCAAGAGAGGTTTATGAAGAACAGGCAGGAAAGAAGGGCATGATCATCCGCACGGAAAATATTAATACAGATCATGCACGAAAAATTGTCATCAATTTAGACCTTGAGGGCCTCCTAAAAGGGAGAGACCAGGTTTCTAATATATTTTTGGTAGATAAGGACGTTCTATTCATCCCAACAGCCGAACATTTTTACATCATAGGCCAGGTCATAAGACCAGGATCTTATCCTATCACCGGCAAAGAGATTAGCCTTGTAGAAGCAATCAGTATAGCTGGAGGATTCACGCGCATTGCAGCACGCAATCGGACCCGGATTATTCGTGTAGAGGACGGGGTAGAAAAGATCATAGAAGTGAGGGTAGATGCCATTACTGGTGCCGGGAAAAAGATACAGGATGTCCCTATAAAACCGGGCGATGTGGTCGTAGTACCCGAGAGCTTTTTCTGATGATAGATCAAAACACTAAAGAGCAGATAAATCTTCGTGATTACCTGCGCGTGATTCAAAAACGCAGATGGACAGCAATCACAGTTTTTGCTATCATTGTAATCACAGTTGCTATCCATACCTTTACCGCTACTCCAATCTACGAGGCCACTACCCGCCTGATAATTGACAAGGAAAATCCGAACGTAGTCTCCATCCAGGAGGTTATGGCCATTGATGCCTCCGGCACCGACTATTACCAGACTCAGTACAAGATCATTGAAAGCCGTTCAGTGGCCCGGAAGGTCGTAAGGCGCCTCCACTTGGACAATAGCGAAGAGTTTTTCCCAAAGCCAAAGGATGACCTTATATCCAACCTGAAACGATCTATTCAGGAGACTATCACCTTCTGGGAGGATTCGATTGCATCCCTGCTAAACACCGAAAAAGAGAAAAAAGAAGACATAAAACCTGACGAATCTGAAGGGTTTGAGCCGGATTCTCCCTTAGTATCTGATTTTATCAAGAGGATAAAGGTTAACCCTATCCGTAATAGCCGTCTTGTAGATGTCGGCTTTGAGGGCAAAGACCCTGTATTGACCACCAAGATCACAAACACCCTTGCCGATGTCTATATCGGTCAAAACCTTGAAACTAAACTCAGGGCTGTCCAGGATGCGGTGAGGTGGCTTCACAACCGGATCGAAGAGGAACGCAAAAAGGTGGGGAAGGCTGAGCATGCACTGCTTCGGTATAAAGAAAAACACAGTATTGTCACTGATTTTTCAAGCGATGTAGAAAAGATCACGGCCCAGAAACTTGCAGAAATGAATACCCAGTTGGTGGAGGTAGAATCAAAACGGGTTGAGGCAGAGACTCGTTACAAACAGGCCATGGCATTAGTGGCCACACCGGACATGCTGGATTCTATACCTGAGGTGCTGGATAATAGGTTGATTCAGGAAATCAAGGCAATGGAGGTCGAGTTATTCAAGCGCATGTCAGAGCTTTCCAAGAAGTACGGACAGAAACATCCACGGATGGTGGCCATAGGGTCTGAACTTAACACGCTTCAGAAACGAAGGACTCAGGAGGTGAATCGGATAATAAACTCCCTGAAAAACGAATACAGAGTGGCACTGGCCAAGGAGAATTCCCTGAAAGCTGCCCTTGCAAAACAGAAGAAGGAATCACTCGAACTCAATCAAAAGGCGATCGAGTATGGTGTTCTCAGGCGTGAGGTAGAAAGCGCCAGGCAAATGTATGAATTGTTGATCAAACGTTTTAAGGAAACCTCCCTGACCGAGGATATGAAGACAGGAAACATCCGGATCGTTGATGGGGCAGAGGTGCCAAAGCATCCGGTAAAACCCAAGAAAAAGCTTAATATCCTGTTGGCTATTATAGTGGGTTTAGTAGCGGGGATAGGAGTGGCCTTTTTTTTCGAGTACCTGGACAATACCATCAAGATACCTGAAGATGTGGAAAAATACCTGAAGATCCCCTTCCTTGGACCTGCCCCCCTATTTTCTACAAAAAGCAAAGGGGATACAGAGGACGATACAAATTCGGCACTGGTGACCCTCCATTCATCCAAGTCCACGGCGAGTGAATCCTACCGTGGTATCCGGACCAGCATCCTTCTCTCTTCTGCTGAATCAGCACCACAGGTAATCCTGATCAGCAGTACAGGGCCCCTGGAAGGAAAAACAATTACTACAGCAAATCTGGCAGTCACCATGGCACAGGCCGGCAGCAAGGTCATTATCCTCGATTGTGACATGCGTAGGCCCATGATGCATAACTTATTTAGTATGGCAAGGGATCAGGGAGTCTCGAACCTATTAGCAGAAAGCAGCGATGTCAAAAGGGCCATTTTTCATACTAAAATACCCAATCTGGATGTTATCCCCTGTGGTCCCATCCCACCAAACCCTTCTGAGATCCTAGGATCGACTCGCATGGCCAGTCTGTTAAATGTCCTCCGGAAAAAATATGCACATATTCTCATCGATTCTCCCCCCTCTATAGCAGTAACCGATGCGGTGGTCCTATCAAAATTCGTAGACGGTGTAGTGCTGGTTATTCGTGCAGATAGTACGGTAAGAGAGGTTGCAAAAAATTGTGTAGCCCAGTTTGGGGCCGTTGGAGCCAATATTCTTGGTGTGGTCTTAAACGGAGTAGATATAGGCAGGGATAGTTACTATTATTATCAGTATTATTACTACTATTATGGTGAGGACAGAGAAAAGAAAAAGAAGTCCCGCAGGAAGAGAAAATCTAAAAACAGGTATGGCGAGGAAGCGTGATCATTGATAGACATCCATTGTCATATTCTCCCTGGTATTGATGACGGTGCCAAGTCTTTAGAAGAGAGTCTTTTTATGGCCAGAAGGGCTGTTAAGGACGGCATCCATACTATCGTAGCCACACCCCACACCCTTAATGGCATTTACATAAACTCTACCAGGGAAGTCACTCCAAAGGTGACTTCCCTTCAAGAGACCCTGTCAGAAAATCATATTAAGTTACAGTTATATGTGGGTGCTGATGTACATTTATGCCCACATATGCTGGAGCTTATTGGAAACGGGGATGCTGGTACCATTAATAATGCCAGGAAATACATACTGCTCGAGCTCCCCTCCCAGGTTGTCCCACCAGGAGTAAAGGATGAAATCTTTTCTCTAAAACTAAATGGAATCACCCCCATTATCTCTCATCCGGAACGAAACCTAGCAATACAGCACAATATAGATATCCTGTATGAATTTGTTTCCATGGGGGCTCTTTGCCAGGTGACAGCAATGGGCATTACCGGAGATTTTGGAGGAATGGTCATGCAGTGCGCTGAGAGGCTGTTAAAACACCGACTCGTTCATATAATTGCCAGCGATGCCCACTCTTCCGACAGTCGCCCGCCGGTTTTATCCCAGGCGGTTGAGGCCGCAGCAGAGATCATGGGGAGCTATGATGATGCCGAGCGAATGGTCACTGAGGTACCCGCTGCGATCCTTTCCGGGAATATGCCTGAAATCCCTGAACCAATACCTGCTAAACAAGGGCATGGCTTTAGGAAAATTAATTCAGTTCTCGCTCTTATTTGCACTGCATTTTTTTAGCAAACTTGGCATTAACTGTTTATATTGTCTAATAAAAACAGATAGTTACTTATGAATTACCCATGTAACTCAAGGGGCGGAGCTGAGACCTTTGCACAACCTGACAATCTTTGTAACCAAAGAAAAGAGGGTGGATTTTTCTGAAGTGACTGGCGAAAGGGCGCTGCCTTTTCGTAACTTATCAGTGGGGGAAACCGCAGGCCCCGACATGTCGGGGCAAAACCTATTATTTTTCTCTCATTGACAAAGGAGACAAGATGTGTATAATTATGTGTATAAGGAGGTGTCAAAATGCGTACAAATATCATTCTTGAAGACAGTTTGGTTAAAGAGGCATTAAAGTATAGCAGGGCAAAGACCAAGAGGGAGCTTATTCATCAGGCGTTAGAGGAGTTTGTTAAAAATCGTCGACGTCGTAACCTCCTCGATCTGGCAGGAAAGATCGAGTTTGCCGAAGGATATGACTATAAATCCCTGCGCGCGGGGAAAAGGCAATGATTCTGGTTGATACATCTGTCTTAATCGACTTTTTTAAGGGGCAGAAAAACAATTCATGCCAGAAATTCGAACTGATTTTAACTCAAGGTATACCGTTTGGGATAAACTCATTCATATTTCAGGAAGTTCTTCAAGGGGCCAAATCAGACAAGGAATATAGAACGTTAAAAAAATATCTGGAGACTCAACGCTTTTATCATCTCAATGATCCAGTTGATTCATTTGCCAAAGCTGCCCGAATCTATTTTGATTGCCAAAAAAAAGGCATTACAATTCGCAGTACCATCGATTGCCTTATTGCTCAGACTGCTTTAGAGCATGATTTATTCCTCCTTCATAACGATAATGACTTTACCGTTATGGCTGCTGTCGTCGGTCTGAATATCTATTAAAAAGGCATGTTCAAGCTGTATGCATTTAGTTGAATTACCCCTGCTGATCCCAATAATTTATACCTTGTGCTTTCTGCCCTATGCGCTCTGCGCCTGACTTCAATTGCTTTCAGCTATTCGCTATGAGCCAAGAGCTATGAGCTTGTATATCGCTATGCTTGCAAGCCTCTGGAGGGTTTATCGGCCTCTGGATGGTTTACCTCACGTGTCGAGGGGCTATTCAACTGGGGCGACAATCTTCAATCCTATGCGTATCCTATTATAATAACGCAAACATGAAACAACGCCCCCATTTACCATTTACTACGAGGTTAACATGAAGACATTAATCACAGGGATTACTGGACAGGATGGTTCATATTTGGCAGAGCTTTTACTTTCTAAAGGCTATGAGGTCCATGGACTTATCCGCCGCTCAAGCACCTTCAATACAGACCGAATTGATCACCTGTATAAGGATTTTCACGACCCTGAGGCCCGCATGTATCTCCACTATGGCGACCTCTCCGTATCCAGTCATTTGATAAAATTGCTCTACGATATCCGGCCAGATGAGATATATCACCTCGGAGCCCAGAGCCATGTACGTGTGAGCTTTGATATGCCAGAGTATACGGGGGATGTGACAGGACTCGGGACGTTGAGAATGTTAGAGGCGATTCGTAAAACGGGTATTAACACAAGATTTTACCAGGCATCATCCAGCGAGATGTTTGGCGCTGCTCCTCCACCCCAAGATGAAACGACTCCTTTTGAGCCACAAAGTCCTTATGCCGCAGCCAAAGTCTATTCTTACTACATGGTAAAGAATTATCGAAAGGCCTATAATATCTTTTCAACCAACGGCATTCTCTTCAACCATGAATCCCCGCGAAGGGGAGAAACCTTTGTTACGAGGAAAATCACCCGTGCAGCCACTAGGATCAAACTCGGGCTTCAAGATAAACTCTATCTTGGCAATCTCGAGGCAAAGCGGGATTGGGGTTTTGCCGGGGATTTTGTAGAGTCCATGTGGCTGATCCTGCAGCAGGATAAACCTGATGATTATGTCATTGCTACCGGTGAGAATCATTCAGTACGAGAGTTTGCTGAAAAAGTCTTTCAGAAGCTGGACCTCGATTACAAGGAATACGTTGAAACAGATCCTCGATATTTCAGACCAACCGAGGTGGATGTCCTCCTCGGTGATTCAACCAAGGCACAGAAGATCCTCGGCTGGAAACCGAAAGTCAACTTTGAACAGTTGATCGATATGATGGTTGGGTCAGATCTTGAACTGGCAAACAAGGAAAAAACACTCCTCGATGCAGGATACAGAGTCGGAAATCGGATAACATAAATCGGAATCCGAAAAACGATTTTCGGTTAACGAAAAACGATTCCCGAATAACGAATAACCAACAACGAATACTGGGCATGGAACGGAAGATAAAATCATTTGAAGATTTGGAAGTATGGCAATTCTGTCGTGAGCTGCGAAAAAGATTGAATAAACTTGCTAAAAATTTGCCTGGAGAGGAAAAATTCAGGTTAGCTGATCAAATTATAAGGGCGGCAAGATCTGTGACAAATAATTTGGCAGAAGGATACGGTAGATTTCATTACCAGGAAAATATACAGTTTTGCAGGCAAAGCAGAGGGTCTCTTTATGAGCTGATTGACCATCTAATTATTTGCCTGGATGATGAATATATAAATAATGATGAATTTACTAAATATCATGATGATTGCATCAGAGGTATTCAGCTAATGAATGGATATATCAGATATCTGTCCAAGCAGAAGAAAGAGTCCCAATGAGCACCAAGTCGAGATCCGAAATTCGAAAACCGAATAACGATTCACCCTCTCCGAGCTCCGATATTCGATTCACGAATAACGATTCCCGAATAACGAATAACGATTCCCGAATTCCGAATTCCGAATTGCGATCCAAACGAATCACCATAACCGGCGGTAAAGGCTTCCTCGGCACACACCTCATCAACAAGCTCAAGGCAAAAGGTTACAAGCATCTCTACATTGCTGATATTCCCGATTACAATCTCGTAAAGCCTAAAGACCTAAAACGTATGTACGATGACTCAAAACCAGACATTGTCATCCATTTAGCTGCTAGAGTCGGGGGCATCGGGTTCAATCAGGAAAATCCTGCCACCCTCTTTTATGAAAACCTGATGATGGGAACACAGCTTCTCCATGAAGGCTACCTGAGAAATATTGAAAAATTCGTGGCCATTGGTACGATATGCGCCTATCCGAAATTTACACCTGTTCCATTTAAAGAGGAAGACCTGTGGAGCGGTTATCCTGAGGAGACAAACGCCCCTTACGGTCTGGCAAAAAAGATGATGCTCGTCCAGTCTCAGGCCTACCGCAAGCAGTATGGCTTTAACTCCATATTTCTTCTACCAGTTAATCTTTACGGACCAGGCGACAATTTCGATCCCAAATCCTCTCACGTAATCCCTGCCCTAATAAAGAAGTGCGTTGACGCAATGTCGAATAACGATTCACGAATTCCGAAAGTGGTCGTGTGGGGTTCCGGCAAGGCAACCCGCGAATTCTTCTATGTTGAAGATGCCGCAGAGGCAATCATCCTTGCAATGGAAAGATATAACAAAAGCGATCCCGTCAATATCGGAGCTGGATTTGAGATATCCATAAAAGAACTTGTTGAGTTGATTGTGGAGTTGACTGGCTTTAAAGGTCGGATCATTTGGGATAAGTCGAAACCGGATGGCCAACCCAGGAGGATGCTGGATACTTCAAAAGCAGAGATGGAGTTTGCTTTTAAGGCAAAAACAGACTTCAGGGAAGGATTGAAAAAGACGATTGAATGGTATAAGAAATCTTTATAGTGCGAATCTACTAAGCTGCTACTCTCTGCTCCTTGCGTTTTGCGCTGTGCACCATGTCCCCTCTTATTTAATAGCTCGGCCATTTAGGCACCGTCAGACGAAAGGGACGGAAACGGATAAGTCAAGCCTACGGAGGCTGCTGCCAGCTCTCCACTCTGCCAATTTAAATTATGAGATATTTAGTTATTTAGCAGCGTCCCGCTTCTCTACTGGTTGATGAAGGAGATTATAAAAAAATGTCCAAGGGCTGATCCCTATGTTTTCCCAGCTTTTATATCAAGATCCCAATGGCTTGTTGTATGGCCTTTTCAACCTCAGTCATCTTTATATGGCTTATGGTTCCAGAAAAGGGACCGCGTATTAAAAGGGACTTATCAAGGGTTGTGATTTGTTCGCACTTAGCCATAGAAGTCCGGTCAAGTCCACCTTCCCCTACAGGTAATTCTATATGGATGGGACTGGTGCGGAGAGTAGTAGAGATGGGAACTACAATGATATCGTTGGCCAAGCGATTTCGAACGTCCAAAGAAACTATGAGTGCTGGCCTTGGCTTAGTATCTTTGGGCTGAGCAGGAAGTCTTACAAGGTAGATTTCACCTCTCTTAGGATACGTCATGAGTTTAATCTTTCCAGAGATGATGAGCAGATTGGGCAGCTATTTCATCCCACTCTCGTTCTTCTTCCTGTTCTTCATTAGACAACGAAAGATAATATTCTTCAATCTGACGTTCGAGTTCTCGCCTTCTTTGTTCTTTGTGCCAGGTGCGTAAAATATCCTCGATAAGTTGGCTCCGGGAGCGTGCTTTAAGGGCCTTAAGGGATTCATCAATAGCTTTAACTAATTCCGCATCAAGACTTGTAGTAACCTTGACTTTTGTTAAAGAATAGGCTTTGACGCCCATATCTTCCTCCTTTTTTCCTTACTATTCTTATGAATATAATTCATACGAAAATCGGTGTCAATGATTTTTTATCGTGGATTGTCCTTTATGTTGGCAAAAGAATAATCCATCTAATCATGCCCGTGAAATGTTTACCCCGTTGAATTGCTCCATCAGGAGCTCCCCAAAGGGGATTCAACTGGGGCCCTCTGCCCTATGCTCCATGTTCACCCCGTGAAATTTACGACAGTGACAGAGAAGTTTACCCCGTTAAATCCTGAAAGGCTATTTAACTGGGGCCTGCCCCGTTAAATTCCGAAGGACAGCATAGCGTATTTAACTGGGGCGTATTTAACTGGGGTGCTTAGCAATGAAGGAAAATTATTTGGATTTTTAAGAGCGTCCCTCTTTACAGGATTTTGGTCATTTAAGATGCGACCCCAATGCTTTTTTGTTGACATAATGTCAATCTTTATGTACTGTTACATGTACATTTGCTAAAGGAGCAAAATATGGAAAAATTAACCATAACTGAAGCGAGGAACAGATTTACAAAGCTCCCTGATGAAACAGCGGATAATCGTATTTTTGCGATTACCAGGAGGAATAAAGAAGTCATGGCAGTTATGAGCTGGGATCTGTATGAAGGGCTTCTGGAAACTATTGAGATATTAGCTGACAAAGATATGATAGAAAGTTTCAGAAGGGGTTTGGAGGATATACAGTCCGGGAGGGCATACAATCTTGAAGAGTCTCGCAAAAGGTTAGGGCTTTGACCTATAAGCTAAAGATTACCGAAACCTGTCTGTCGCTTCTTGAAAAGATAACGGATAAAAGAATTCAATCTGCGATTCTGGATAAAATTGAAGGACTTGGTATTGATCCCGAAAAGCAGGGGAAAGCGCTGGTAAAGGAGCTGGCTGGCTTTCGTTCCATACATGCTTCAGGAAGATACCGGATTATCTTTAAAATAGAAAAGGACCCTTATGTTGTCTGGGTTGTGGCCGCGGGGATAAGAAAAGAAGGTGATCAGAAGGATATCTACAAACTTGCCAAAAAGCTTCTCAAATTAGGCTTGATAGATTATGAGATTTCAAGATAATCAGGAACTTCTCTTTGTGCTTTTTGCTGCACTCTTTGCCCTCTGCTCTCTTGAAGGTCCCCCCTTACTTATACTTATTTATTGACAATTGTTCCTAAGATGTGTATGCTGGGCACAATATTTGAGGAGGGATNTTATGTCTAAGACACGTTTAAATATCAGCCTTGATCAAGATTTGGTGGATTTTGTAAAGTTATACGTTCAAGAGAACCGAACAACAGTCGCCAATGTTATTACGCAATTTATCCTTGCGCTCAAACGGCAAGCACAAGGAGATAGCATGGAAATCATACTTTCCGATCCTGACTTCCATAAAGCTCTACTCGATGTACAGTCCCGGCTTCGCAATGGAACGTCCCAATGGCATGCCTTTGAGGAAGTTTTTGGTGAATGATGAAGGCAGAATTTGAAAAGGCATTCTTGGAAAGCGTCAAGAAACATGCCGGCATGAAGAAGCAGATTGAACAGAAAGTTTGTCAGATTATGAAGCACCCAGTTGAACTTGGTGAACCTCTAAAGGGCAACTTAAGAGGTTTTTACTCCTCCCCTGTCAAACGTAACTTCATAATAATTTACTTGTATTGTGCTGCATGCCGAAAAAAGGGAGACGATGAATTTGTTGCTTGTTCCGATTGTTCCGTAACACCTGACGAAACTATTAAGTTTGTACTGTTGGGACCCCACAATGAAGCGTACAACTTTAAATAATTCGATTATGAGCATTATGCGAAAACCTCGAAGATGTGAACCCGACCTGTTTTCACTATGCCGCCATAAAGAGTAAAACGTAGACTTTTTCCCATTATGACAAGTCGTCAACGTCCCTTTTACCCTTTTACTTTTACGGCATACCGCGACCCTTCACAGACCTCGATATATCTTGAATAAACAATTCTGAACTGCTATGATCTTAAAAAAGTTTAGAAAGATGGGGGACTATTTGTAATGACAAAATTAACATTAGAGTACTGGGAAGACGATGGATGGTTAGTTGGTCGACTCGTGGAAGTTCCTGGAGTCTTTAGCCAAGGCGAAACCATTGATGAGCTTAAGGAAAATATCCAGGATGCCTATAAAATGATGTCAGAAAGCGAGGCCCTGGACTCTTTTCCGAGCACACGGAACCGTGTTGTTATTGAGGTAAGCCCTTGAAGCGGAGTGAGTTCATCCGCCGATTGATAAACGACGGGTGTTTCTTATACCGCCATGGTTCTAAACACGATCTCTACATGAACCCACGAACTGGTAGAAAGGCACCAGTGCCAAGGCATAAAAAAATTAAAGATACTCTGTGCACCTTGATACGGAATCAGCTTGGCCTCCTGAAGAAATGAACTCGACTTTCGCTTTTTAATCACTCTCATCTTTATATTTTCATCTTTGAATTAAATAACTCAAGATTCGGTGCTTACCGCTTACTACATACGCCTACTTCATACTTCCTGCTCTCTGCTTGCCCCGCCGTGCCCCGCTGAATTCCGCATAGCGGACCTCCTACGGCCTGCCCTGCCCGCCCTGGCGCGACGTGATGAGGCATTAAATAAGGGCTATTAACTTGTCCACGAAATCAATACCAAACATCAAATTTTCAATGTCAGGTCTGGGCCAGGGGTGCGACGTGATTGTAACAAGCTGTTGTCGCTGTAATATTTCGGAAGCGGAAGCTGGAGAACTCAAACAATTCAAATCGGTCTGGGCCAGGGAGGATTCAACTGGGGTTAATCCTGTCAATCTTGTCAAAAAAGTTCCCCGACATGTCGGGGATAAGTTCCTCTCTTGAGAGCTATAGAAGCTCTGGAATAAGTTCATTCAGAAACAATGTCCCCATTTACGGTGCTCAATGGAATGAAGTTGTAGTTAATATTCCATCGGGGTTAAATTTTTATCCAGTGAAACCATATGTTTTCTTTTGTTTCACCGGGACTGAAGGACAGCATAGCGTATTTAACTGGGGTAAGTCTGCGGCTAAAAAACAAGTGTTTTTTTGGTGGGTTTTGTGTAATATAAATAAGTTAGATCGGTTCAATTCAGGAAGCCCTTTTCTGAAATTACAAAAATTAGCTTTATCCGAACCCGAAAACCGTTCCAAAGAGGAGGGGAAAAATGAACAATAATGTTGAAACCATGGTCAAAATGCTACAATCGTTGCCAGAAGCCTTGCAAGGGCGTGTCGTAAATGAATTAAGATCCGTTATTGTGGAAGCGTATGACGAGGCCGAATGGGATATGCAATTTGCCCATAAACAGGAAGGCTTGATCAGCGCTGCCCGTATGGCAAAACAAGAGATTGCTCAAGGCATAGCGGAACCGATGGATTACGAAAAGTTATGAAATCTCAGACTCTCCCCTCTTTTTGGACAGCATACCGATCGCTACCTGAGGGCGTAAAAAAAGAGGCAAGAAAAGCATATCATTTATGGAAAAGATCCCCATTTCATCCATCCTTGCATTTTAAATGNGTTAATNGCAAAGAGCATATTTGGTCTCTCAGAATATCATTGGGTTATCGTGCTGTAGGAATTTTTCAACGTAATACAGTGACATNGTTTTGGGTTGGCAATCATGACGACTACGAACGTTTCTTCTAGAAGGTGACAAAGCATGCCCTATTTCTGCCGAAGGCGGATTGAGATTTTTCAGTGCTTCACGCTCTTCGTCTTTTGCTAATTCCGCAATCTTTACCCCGTTAAATCCCGAAGGGCTATTTAACTGGGGCCTGCCCTATGAAACGCTTGCCCCGCCTGCCCAATGGAATGAAGTAGCATTTAATATTCCATCGGGGTTAAATTTTCACGGATGTGAAATGTTTACCCTGC
>JGI10211J34971_10003068_pt1 | contig 13455 bp, 13 predicted proteins | sample Etolagsediment_FD_34971 | JGI IMG/M metagenome (IMG submission 34971) | reverse complement strand
TTAGTTTTCAATGATCTCAAACATCCCTTAGTCCCCTCTTTCGAAGTCCCTATCAAGCTTAAACATTAAGTCTCTGTGTTTGTGGATGGGAATTATAGGAGAAAGTATCTTTAATGTCAATAGTATTTCAAAAGAATTTAAAAAGTTTTTACAATGTGTTTACTTTAGATTTATTTTTATTATTAACAGCTTGTTCTAGTCCTCTTTTTTAAGTCTTTTATTTTTTATTTAAGTGTAACTTTAAAGATATATTTATGTTGCTATGTATTAACTCTTTGTCTATAAAATACTCATAAATAATTTAATCATGCCTAATAAAGCTTAGGCGTAAAAAGGAATTTAAAATGGGACTTTATGATCGTGACTATGCAAGAGGTAACTCTTTTGCTTATGAAACAGCATCAAAAAATGATTCACAAATAATCTCTTTTGTTAAAGAGACGTACAAACTATTTGCGGCTTCAATGATGGCAGGTGCTGTTGGTGCTTATATTGGTGTTCCTTTAGCTGGAACAATACAGGCTTACTTTTGGCCACTCTTTTTTCTAGAAATTGGTCTTTTAATTGGTTTACAATTTGTTAAACATAAGCCAGGAATTAACTTAGCCGTAATGTTTGCATTTGTATTTATGACAGGTTTAATGCTTGCTCCACTTTTAGCACGTACACTTGGAATGAGCGGAGGAGCTTCTATTATTGGTAACGCATTTGCAATGACATCAGTAGTTTTTGGTGCTATGAGTTTTTATGCTATTAAAACAACTAAGGATTTTACTGGATACGGCAAGCCTTTAATGATTGCACTTTTAGTAATTATTGGTTTCTCAATTCTTAACATTTTCATCGGTAACCCAATGCTTCATGTTATTATTTCTGGTGTTGTAGTAATTCTGTTTAGTATTTTAGTTATTTATGATACTCAAAATATTATGAGAGGTGCTTACCAAACACCTATTGATGGAGCGATTGCCCTTTATCTAGATTTTTTAAATATTTTTACTGCACTACTGCAGTTATTTGGTATTTTCAATAACGATGATTAAAAAAAACATTTCACCCGAATTGTTTCGGGTGATAGATGCCAACCTCAACCGACTCAAAGAGGGGATAAGAGTTGTAGAAGATATCATGAGATATCGAGACAACAATAAAGAACTCTCAACAAAATTAAAAGAACTTCGCCACAAAGCTAGAATAGAGGAAACTCTAGAATTACTTCTTCATCGAGATAGTATAAATGATGTACTACGCCCTACTATAACAAGTGAATTAAACAGAACTGATATATTAAGTATAATCACTGCTAATTTTAAAAGAGCGCAAGAATCTTCTCGCGTTTTAGAGGAACTTTTTAAGCTTTATAGTGCTAAATATAGTGAGAATTTTAAATATATTAGATATGAATTATACAATCTAGAAAAGACCGTGATATTAGATTCCAAGACTAGCTTGGAATGATGGTCTGCTCGAAACTTTTAAAAAATACTTTTTAAAGAGAGTAGATAAACGCAACTTCAAACTCTAAGTAATTGACTGGATAATCTCTCATGAGTTGTTTAGTCTGCTGATAATTTAATACTTTTCTTGAAGCACTTACACCACTCTGCTTTATATACCTAAACATATCTCTTGTGGATTCAAACTCTAATTTATAGTTTACGAGCTCAAACGCAGCATTAAAATATTTTTTTTGCAGTAAATCTATCTCATCTGCTGTTCTTAATATAGATTTTAAAGAAGCAGTTGCGTTTAGAGTTTCAAAAGTTTTTGCTGTAAATATAGCAAGCGCAACAGGGGCATTCATTTTTTTTATATTTTTAAAAACACTTTCTAGGTTATCTGCCCATTGCAATGCAGAAGCGGACACTACATAGTCATATTTATTTTGCATAAGTTTTTCAAAAAGTACTGGATCATTAAAATTTCCATGAAAACATTGAATATTCCTTGCGGATGGATGAAGTTCTAACATTCCTGGAGCAAAATCAATGCCCGTAAATGATTCATACTCCCAAGCGATTCCTTTACACATAGCTCCTCTACCACATCCTAAATCTAAAATATTTTTAGGCTCTTTTTGTATATGAGAAAGGAGCTTTTGTGCAACCCTATCTTGTATAACATTATGAGAATCATACTGTTGTGCATATTTTGAAAATTCTGAACTTACTTTCATTTTTTGTTAATAACCAAAGAAGTAATAAAAATAGCTATAACACACAAAACAATAGTTGCACCAGAAGGTAAAGAGAAGTAAAAAGAGAGCGTCATACCAACAATAACACTAAAAAGAGCAACAAATAGCGATATCAGGAGTGTATTTAAGAAACCTACTCTATATTGAAGCGCTGCAACAGTTGGGATCACCATAAGAGCACCTATAAGTAAGCTTCCCACAACTCGTATAGAGAGAGCAATAATAATGGCTACAACACTCACGAGTAAAAAGTTCAATAGTTCAACTTTTATTCCACTTGTTTTTGCGACTTCTTCATCATATGCTATAAAATAAAGTTCTTTTGCAAAGGCTATTAAAAGCGCCAAAGAGAGAGAGCCAAAAATTAAAATAGTTATTACATCATCGTTACTTACTGAAAGAATAGAACCAAAAAGATAAGAAAATAATGAGTTATTAAACGCACTCCCCAGAGATACAATAATAATAGCAATTGCCAAGGAACCAGAAAGTAAAATCGAAAGTATTGCATCAGAATACAAAGAGAACCTAGTTCGTAAATACTCAATAATCCAAGCAGAGATTAGTGCAACAGCGACTGCCATCCAGAGTGGATTAAATCCTGCCACCAACCCAACAGCAACACCTACAAGTGCTGAATGTGCGAGTGTTTCACTCATAAGAGAATAGCGTTTTAAAACTATAAATGTTCCACTAATTGACGCAAGCGTAGCTATTAAAATTCCTGAAATAAATGCTCTTTGCATAAATTCATATTCAAACATCTCAAACATCATATATTCCTAGTGCTCATGCTTATGATTATGAATCAAGTGAGCTTCAATTCCATAAAGCTCACTCATATCTTCACAACTCAAAGCCTCTTTTGGATTATTGCAAATTGTAGCTTTTTGATTTATAGTAAAAAGTCTTCCTATATCATCCGCTATAACGCCGATATCATGAGTGATAAAAACTATTGTTATTTTATCTTCTCTATTTAGTTTTGCTAAAAGAGCATAAAAGTTTTTTTGAGAGACCATATCTACGCCAGTATTTGGCTCATCTAAGATCAGGATTTCTGGATTTGATGCAAGAGCGCGAGCTATCATAACACGCTGGCGTTGGCCCCCCGAGAGGCTGCCAACCATTTTGTTTTTAAGGTTAAGTACATCCATCTTTAGCATCGCGTCTTGTACTGCGTTTTTGTCTTCTTTATTCATACCTCTAAAAAAAGTTCTTTTTGAAATTCTGCCCATTTTCACTATATCTTCTACTGTTGCCGGAAAATTTTCATCCACTAATGAAGCACGCTGAGGAACATAACCTATTTTGTGCCACTCTTTAAAGTTTTGAATCTTTTTGCCATAAAGCCTTATAGAACCTTCTGTTGGTGTTTCAAGTCCCAACAACAACCTAATCAGAGTGGTTTTTCCTCCTCCGTTTGGTCCGATAATAGCAACATACTCACCATTAAAAATCTCTAAGGAAATAGAGCTAAGTATATTTAAGCCCCTTAGTGTAAAATTGAGATTTTTAACATCAAAGATAGGTACTTTGAATTTTATTGACACTCAAGGGCCTTAGAAATTTTTTCTAAATTCAGGTACATTATATCTTCATATGTTAAGTTCTTCTGAGCTTCATCGGCTGTTATATTTCCAAGAGGTTGAAGCACATCGACAGATACTTTCGCTTCACTCGCTATACTTTTCATAGTTCTGTCGCTTACAAAAGCCTCAAAAAAAACTTTTGAAACACCATATTCTTTGACATGAGTAATTAGTTTTGCCATATTTTTAGCACTTGGTTCCGCTTCTGGTGAAAAACCACTTAAAGACTCTACATGAAAACCATATCTTTGAGACAAATACCCAATTGCATTATGATTTACAATTAATGTGTTCAGTTTACAAGTAGCTAGCTGATTCTTATAATCAAGGTCTAATTTTTCTAACATTTTCAAATAGCTGTCTCTATTTTTTATATAAAGTGGCTCATTTGATGGAGATATTTCAATGAACTCTTTTGTTATCAAATTTGCCGCTATTGCCATATTGGCGAAATCCAGCCAATAGTGTGGATCAATAGTTTTTTGCTCATGAAAAGCATAGCTCCTATGATCTTTGTGCGTATGCCCTCTCAGCTCTCTTAGCTTTACATTCTTGCTCATATCTATAACTCTGTTTTCAAACGCAAATCCGTCTGCCCAAGGCTCTAATCCAGCGCCGCTATATAAAACCAATTTACTTAGACTGATATCTGTCATCGATTTTGGTGTTGGTTCATAAGAGTGGGGATCTGTACCAAAGGGAATAATATTGACTATATGTAGTGTATCACCAGAAATATGTTTAGCTATATCATATAAGGAAAACGTACTCACAGCTACCATCGGCTTGAGTGTTGCAACATTTTTATCCTGCTTCATCACATACATTTGTAATAAAAAAAGAGCAACTATTAATAAAAAGATAGGTATTCTGAAGTCTCTCATGGTGCAACATCCTCAAAAAATTTCAAAATTATACCTAAAATTGTATTATGATTATTTTTTGGGTATAATTCGCAACTTTTAATATTCAGGAATATATTTATGACAACAAGTTTTTTATTTATCAGTCAGATAGTTTTAGTTGTAATACTGGTAATAGCAGTACTGTTACAAAAAAGTTCAAGCATTGGACTTGGAGCATATAGCGGCTCAAATGACTCTGTATTTGGGGCAAAAGGTCCAAACAGCTTTTTAGCAAAAGCAACATTTACTATCGGACTTTTATTTGTAATAAACACGCTAACACTTGGTTATATGTATTCTCAAGCCAACCAGGCATCTGTAGTTGATAATATGATTGAAGATACTCATGTTGTTGCACCTTCAACAGTTCCTGCACCTACAACAACACCTGAAGCTCCAGCTAAATAAATTATAAAATAGTTGCCTAAAGCAACTATTTTAATACTCTCTTAACTCTTCTAAAATTACTTTTATATCATTTGAAATATTTCTTGCTACAATTACATCATTATTTTTCATACAATAAGGAAACAAAATGCTTAACGAAATATATAGCGACTGCCAAGCAAAAATGCTAGGAAGTATAGAACATATGCAAAGAGACTTTAAAACACTTAGAACAGGTAAGGTTTTAGTCTCTGTTTTAGACAATGTAAAAATTGACTACTACGGAACGCCAACACCACTTGATCAGGTTGGCTCTATTATTGCTGCTGATGCAACTACAATAGTAGTAAATCCTTGGGAAAAAAATCTCTTAAATGATGTAGAATCTGCTATTGCTGCTGCTAATATTGGAGTAAACCCAAATAATGATGGCAATCAAATCAAACTATTTTTTCCTCCTATGACTGTTGAACAGCGCCAGGATTCTGTGAAGAAAATGAAAGTGATGGGTGAAAACGCTAAAGTTTCTGTTCGAAATGATAGACGTGATGCTAATGACAAAGTCAAAAAACTCGAAAAAGACAAAGAAGTAACAGTAGATGATTCAAAGACAGCTCAAGAGCAAATTCAAAAAATTACTGATAAATTTACAGCACAAATAGACAGCATCTTAAAAGAGAAAGAAGCTGAAATCCTTAAAGTATAACTATGAATGTTAAAAAAATATACATGGATGCAGATGCTCTTTTAGAAGGGCATTTTAAACTCAGTAGCGGTAATCACTCACAGTTTTATCTTCAGTCTGCAAAAGTTTTAGAAGATCCAAAAACTGCTAAACTTCTTGCCGATGCTCTAGCAAAGCAGATTAAAGAGAGTGGTCTTGAGATTGACACTGTCTGTGCTCCTGCTCTTGGTGGTCTCATCGCTGGTTTTGCTCTTGCAACTGCACTTGATGTTCGTTTTATTTTTGCTGAGAGAGTTGATGGCGTGATGAATATTCGTCGTGGATTTGAAGTCAGCAAAGGAGAAAAAGTTCTTATGTGTGAAGACATTATTACAACAGGTGGTTCTGCTATGGAAGCAGCACAAGTTGTCAAAGAACTTGGTGGTCAAATTGTTGGAGCTGCGGCACTAGCAAATCGTGGTTTTTGTAAACGTGAGAGTAGTAACATACAAACGCAGTCTAACTGCAAACTCCCGCAAGATATTCCATTTTTTGCACTGGCTGATTTTACATTTGAAATGTATTCTCCAGAGGAGTGCCCACTTTGTAAAAATGGTAGCGAAGCTATTAAACCAGGTTCTCGCGGAAACTAATTTATACTCGGAAGAAACTTACTTCTCTTTGAGTTGACAAGTAAGCATTCTCTCCACTAAGACCCTCGCAACCTCAACTTTTCCATCGACTATTGTCGTTATATCTAAATCTTCTAGCTGTGTTTTTTCTTCTAAAGAGACTACTTTTACTATAAGATTTATATTTTTTGTATGCTCTAAAACTGCCTCACAAATCAATCTTTTTTTCTCTATGTTGTCCAGAGTTACAATGACTGAAGCTGCCTTTTCGATGTGCATTGCATTAAGAATAGAGAGCTTCGAAGCATCGCCTAAGTAAGCCTCTTTACCATCTTTGAGTGCCTCTTTTACATGTTTGTAACTATTATCTATAACTACATAAGGCGCACCCAGTTCATCTAAATACCTTGTCACGAACTTTCCAACCACACTATACCCACAAACGACCACATGGTTCTCTTTGTTGGCTAAATTTTGAAGCTCTTCTACAACACTACTCTCTTTTGAGAAAAAATCAACTATCACTTTGATTTTTGTTATAAAAAATGGAGTAATAATCATTGAAAATATAACAATAAGTACTAAAAACTGCGCTAAATCTTCATCTAAAATTCCATTGCTGCTTGCAACTGCAAATATAACAAAAGAGAACTCACCAACTTGCGAAAGGGCCAAACCAGTTTTTAAAGAGGTGGTATGCTTATCTGAAAAACGAATCACCCCATAAATAATCGCTGTTTTTAAGAGCAATACTGCCAAAAAAAGCGCAATAATTAAACCTATATTGTTCATAAAAAGAAGGACATCTATTTTCATACCAACGACCACAAAAAATGTACCTAAAAGGATATCTTTAAAAGGTGCTATGTCAGATTCTACTTTATGGTGATATTTTGTTTCAGCTATAATCATACCTGCTATAAACGCACCTAAAGAGTATGTAAAACCCATATAATATGCAAGTAAAGAGGTACAAAGCACTATGAACAAAACAGAGCCCATAAAGAGCTCTTCAACCTCTGATGAAGCGGAAAAGTGTAAAAGCCAAGTCATTAACCTTTTACCAAGAATAAAAAGCAATCCAAGAATAATCACTGCACTCAAAAGAGTGTCTCCTAAAATCACCCAGACACTTTGATGCCCTTCAGATGCTAAAAAACTGATTAAAATCAAGATTGGAATTACTGCTATATCTTGAAAGATTAGTATTCCCGTAGACCTTTGTCCATAAGGGCGATATATCTCTTTGGAGCTTTTGAGATAACTTAAAACAACCGCCGTAGATGAGAGAGAGAAGGCCAAAGCTATTATAAGTGATGACTTCATGGTTAAATCAAAAAGATAAAAACTCACTATATATATGACTGCAGCTGTCAGAGCAACTTGCAAAAAACCATTGCCAAATATCTCTTTTTTCATCGAGCCCATTTTCGCCAATGATATTTCAAGACCTATAGTAAACATTAAAAAGACAATACCAAATTCGCCTATCATTTCTAAAGTGTGTGACGAACTTGCCGCTCTTAAATCAAAGGCGTAGACAATGATTGTCCCTGTTAAAATATAACCTATAATCTGAGAAACGCCAATACGTTTTAAAAAAATATTTATAATAATTGAAATACCTAAGGCAACAATAATATAAAGAAACGCATTTTCCATACCCAATCCCCCTGTTTTAATGCGTTATTATATATCATTAAGCTTATTTTTCAGTTGCATTTATAGAAAAAATTTCCTATTACACTCTTTCTGCTCATCTATACCAATAAGTTGGTTGAATAACGCTAGAAACTCTATACATATTTTAAGAGACTTTATATTATAATCGCGTAATTATTATATTGGAGTTTTTGCATGACTAAATACATTTTTGTTACCGGCGGAGTTTTAAGTTCTCTTGGAAAAGGAATTACTGCTGCTAGTGTTGGTACTCTTTTAAAACACGCTGGTAAAAAAGTAGGCATGTTAAAAATCGACCCTTACATCAACGTCGACCCTGGGACAATGTCCCCACTAGAACATGGTGAAGTTTTCGTAACAAAAGATGGAGCGGAGACGGACTTAGACATCGGGAACTATGAAAGATTTTTAGACACATCTTACTTGAAATCTTCTAATTTTACAACTGGTCAAGTTTACTCAAGTGTCATAGAACGTGAACGTGCTGGTGGCTACCTTGGGCAAACTATCCAGGTTATTCCACATATCGTTGGTGAAATCGTAAACCGTATCAAACTAGCTGGCGAAGGTCACGATATTCTTGTTGTAGAACTTGGTGGAACGGTTGGTGACATCGAAGGTCTTCCTTTTATGGAAGCTATCCGCCAGATGAAACACGATGATGAGGTAGCAGGGACATTTTTTATTCACGTTACTCTTATCCCTTATATCAAAGCCGCTGGAGAGATGAAATCCAAGCCAACACAACACTCGGTTCAAGAACTGCGTCGTATTGGTATTACACCTCAGATGATTATTGCCAGAAGCGAAAGACCACTTCCTAAAACTTTTAAGAAAAAACTTGCAATGAGTTGTGATGTTTCCCAAGACAGTGTTGTTGAAGCACTTGATGCAGCAACGATTTATGATGTTCCTATTACATTTTTAAGACAAAATATCTTAAATCCAATTGCTAAAGAGCTTGATCTTGGTGAGCTCAATCCAGATATGGAAGAGTGGGATTCTTTAGTTAAGAAAATTGTCCAACCTAAAAATAAAACTGTGGTTGGTTTTGTAGGTAAATATCTTGAACTTAAAGAGGCTTACAAATCTTTAACAGAATCACTTATTCACTGTGGAGCGCACCTAGATACTCGTGTTGAAATTTGCTGGGTAGACTCTGAGCAGATAGAAGAGAGAGGTGCTGAAACACTTCTCATAGACTGCGATAGTGTTTTAGTTGCTGGTGGTTTTGGAAATCGTGGCGTTGAGGGGAAAATTCAAGCTATTGAATATGCTCGCGTCAATAAAATTCCTTACTTAGGCATCTGCCTTGGAATGCAGCTCACGCTGGTGGAGTACGCAAGAAATGTACTTGGCCTCGAGAATGCAAATTCTATAGAGTTTGACGAAGAGACACCGCATCCAATGGTGTATCTCATAGACAATTTCCTAGATCAAAGCGGTGGCACACAACTCAGAACTCACAAATCACCCATGGGTGGAACACTGCGTTTAGGTGAGTATCCTTGTGATACTAAAGAGGGTTCTCTTCTTAGAGAAGCGTATAATGGTCAAAAAACTATTTATGAGAGACATCGTCACCGCTATGAAGCAAATCCTACATATCGTGAGCAGTTAGAAAAAGCCGGCATGATAGTTACTGGTGAATCACATGGCCTCATTGAAGCGGTTGAAATTCAAGGGCATCCTTGGTTCTTAGGTGTTCAGTTTCATCCAGAGTTCACTTCAAGACTTCAGACGCCAAACGCATCTATTTTAGCCTTTGTTAAAGCATCTTTGAGTGCAGAATAACTCACAAATTTTAGACAAGTCAGCTCTTTTTGAGCTCCTTTGCTTGCGTTTTGACACACAAGACAAAAAACTCTCACAAATCCCAAATCCTGCCCTACTTCAAGATGCATCAAACGCAGCTAAAAAAATAGCAAACGCAGTAAGAGAAAACAAAAAAATCACTCTTGTTGGAGATTATGATGTCGATGGTGTCAGTTCAACTGCCATTATGGTGGATTTTTTTAGACAAATTCCTTATCCACTTGAAGCCATCATACCAAACAGATTTCGTGATGGTTATGGCGTTTCTCCCAATGTTTTACAGAGAATAGATGCAGATTTAATAATTACAGTTGACAACGGTATATCAGCGATAGAAGCTGCAAAAATCTGTAAAGAGCGTGGGATTGAACTTATCATTACAGACCACCATACTCCCTCAGAGATTTTGCCCGAAGCTTTTGCAATAGTCGATCCTAAACTCGCAACATGTGAGTACCCTTTTAAAGAAATATGCGGAGCGCAAGTCGCTTGGTTACTCTTAGCTCTTGTAAAAAAAGAGTTAGATCTCAGCATTGACATGAAACAGTTTTTAGATATTTTAGCTATTGCAATCATTGCAGACATAATGCCTCTTGTGGACATAAACCGCACTCTTGTGCAAGAGGGTCTCAAACTTATTATGACCTCCACAAGACCCTCTTGCATAATAATAAGAGATTTTTTAAATAAGTCTAATATTACTTCAGAAGACATTGCGTTTGCTATTGCACCGCGTTTAAACTCAGCCGGACGTCTTGAAGATGCAAGTATTGCTCTTGCGTTTTTCACAGCAACGGATACAAACGCAGCCTTTAAACAGTTTGAACTTTTAGGCAAACTTAACGACCTTAGAAAAGATACTGAAAAACAGACAACCTTAAACGCAATAGAAAAAGTTGCTAAGAGTGGGCATATTATTGTTGTAGCAGGTGAGGGTTGGCACGAGGGCGTTGTTGGCATTGTTGCTGCGAGATTAGTTGATAAATTTGCTAAACCTGCCATCGTTCTGAGCATAGAAAATGGTATTGCAAAAGGAAGTGCTAGAAGTATCGGTGATGTAAATATTTATGAGCTCATTAAAGAAAATGAACACTTGTTAACTAAATTTGGTGGGCACAAAATGGCAGCTGGTTTAGGGCTCCAAGAGGAAAATATAACTGCGTTTAGAGATGCAATAAACGCAACTGCATCTAAGCTTGACCCCAAAGATTTTATACCAAAAGAGCAAGTTACCGGCATACTTTGTACTGATGACATTGACTTAGAACTCTTGGATTTATTAGAGCGTTTTGAACCCTACGGTGAAGCAAATCAACGTCCATCTTTTCTCATACAAAACGCAGAGGTTGTGAGTATAAAACTGATGGGAAGTGATAAATCACACTCAAGAATTGAGATAAGACAATTTCCACACCAAAGAAAAACAGTTGAAATCATTGCGTTTAGAACAGTGTTTGAAATGCCACAAGACAAAAAAATTACTTGCAGCTACACAGTTACAAAAAATGAGTTTAACAAGAGAGTATCTGTACAACTTTTAGCAAAAAAAATTTATTAACTACCTACTAAAAGACTCTATGACTGCGTTTGATAACTCTTTATTTTTTCTCTAGGAAGAGTTAAAGGATTAGAAAAACAAATACCAAAGAATAAATAATTATAATATATTATAATTATTGCAAGAGTGTTACCAATTGTTTACTTCCTACACAAAATTTGACAACAATCAAGTTTTTTCTTTTTTTTTGTGATAAAATAAGCACACTATTTTACATATAAAACAGGAGAAAACATGAAAAAAATAATCGCACTATCGGCTGTTGCTTTTTTAAGTACAGTAACATTTGCTAACACAGAAGCAAGTACAGAGATGCAAGCTCAAATCGATGAGCTTAATGCAAAAATTGCAAAACTTGAGAAAAAACAAGTAAGTAATACAAAAGGTATTAGTAGAGTAAACAAGCTAGCAAACAACGACAATATCAAATTTGATGTTGATTTTAGAACTTCTTATGACAATATTCAATACGAAACAGTAGGTGGAACAAGATATAAAAATGAGGCTCTTTACTCAAACCGTTTATGGTTGGGTATGGGTTACGCACCAACTAAAGATATGGTTTTTAGAGGCCAACTTTCGATGAACAAAGCTTTTGGTGCTAGCTATGGTCAACGTGCAACTGGTATGGGCTTTGATACATTTGACTGGATTATCAATGAGCAACTTACAGATGACACTTTAAAAGTTAGGGAAGTTTACTGGTTATGGACTCCAACTGTTGGTGGTTTTCCAACAACAGTTAGTGTAGGTCGTCGTCCTTCGACTAACGGTAATTTAATTAACTTAAGAGATGATGACAAAGAACAATCTCCAATGGGTCATGTAATCAACATGGAATTTGATGGAGCTAGTGCTGGTATAAAATTAGATAAACTTGTTACAGGTATGTCTTTCAAACTTTGTCTTGGTAGAGGTTTAACAAACGCAACAAGCTGGGCTTCTCAAGCAACAAAAGCAGTTAATGGTGCTATGGGTGTTGGTACAGATTTACCAAACTATGTAGAAGATGGAAGCAATCTTGATAACACAGACATGGCTGGATTTATCTTTGTTCCATATGATGATGGTCAGTATCAAGTGAAAACAACTTGGTTCAGAGGATTTAGTGTTCCTGGTATGTATGCTACAACCATAGATGGAACAACCGGTCAACCAACTGCATACACTATGGAAAGTGGTGGAGATATGGATGGAGGTGCAATATCTTTTAAAGTTGAAGGTATTGGTGATGAAATCAACGATTTCTTAGATGAAACTATCATCTTTGCATCATTTGCATACTCAAAAAGCCATCCTGAAGATATTACTAGAACAGTTGTTGGTGGACCTGAAGCAGATGTTTATACAGATGCAAGCATGTTAGGAAGCAGTGAATCAGAAACTGGTTACTCTCAATGGATTGGTATTCAAATGCCAAACTTAACTGGTGGTAGATTTGGTTTAGAATATAACAGAGGAAGCAAAAACTGGAAATCATTTACTTATGGTGAAGATACTATGGTAGGTTCTAAAATGGCTGTTCGCGGTAATGCTTATGAAGCTTATTGGACACAACCTATTATTGATAAAGTATTTTCAATGCAAGTACGTTACACATACTTAGATTATGATTATACTGGTTCAAATGGGTTTTTTGGAGATGGTTCAACTTCAATGGAAATCGATTCAGCTGGTTCACTTGCTATGGATTCAGTTGAAACAGCTCAAGACATTAGAGTATATTTCAGATATAGATATTAATACTCCGTCACTCCAAACTTGATTTGGAATCTTGTTTACTAGATTTTAAAACTAGACCCTAAGCCAAGCTTAGGGTGACAAACTTATACATTAAAAATACACTTTAGAGTTACTTATAACCAATATAACTTCAACTTACGTAAATCCCCATGGGTGTTTACTTTAGACACACTTCTTAAATTAATCTGACGATAAAAACTAATATTAAGCCCTAAAGATGTAAAATGGAATACTTTATCAAACTATAAGGGAAGAAGAATGAAAAAAAATGAAATATTA
>JGI10211J34971_10003067_pt1 | contig 13456 bp, 13 predicted proteins | sample Etolagsediment_FD_34971 | JGI IMG/M metagenome (IMG submission 34971) | reverse complement strand
TGAATTGACAGCTCTTTTCCGCCAAGTTCCGTTTTTAACAATACTTCCATATATAGCTCCTAAAAAATGCAGCCCACCATGCGTTGACAAGCCGCAAAACCGAGATCGCGACAAGCGGCAGCGCCGCGAATAAAAAAAATGGAGATCATCCGCATTCAGCGCGCGGTTGACGCGACACGCGCATCCTTTCAGGCGCAAGGCGGCTGATTGTCGGTTGCGATCTCCGCGGGCAATTATCTGCGCAGCCCCAACGTTTCAATAATGGCGCGATACCGTTTTACATCTTTGTTTTTGACATAGTTAAGCAAGCGACGGCGCTGGCCGACCAGCATCAACAACCCCCGGCGTGAATGGTGATCTTTCTTGTGCGCCTTCAGATGTTCGGTCAAATATTTGATCCGATGGGTCAACAGGCCGACCTGAACCTCGGGGGACCCGGTATCTGTGTCATGCAATTTATACTGTTCTATCAATGATTGTTTTTGGTCTGTTGAAAACGTCACTTCTTGAGCCTCCTGCGGTAAAATTTCCGTGATATCAATTTGGTATCGATGCTATCGCCGATGCAATGATTTCTTGAAACACGCAACAATAGCCAATTTTCGCCTTCCGGTCATTATATTCGACAATGGCCAACAAATTGCCGGCATTGTCAACAATTTTAATCGGCATCGTGGATTTTCGAACATCCATGCCCGTTATATCATCATCGGTCAGCTCAACGCCATGATAAATTTTAGCCACGGTAGATGCGCCGGCCACATAACGGGGCAGGCGCGGCACGGCCACATCCATCGAAATCAACCGATGGCGACGCTGCGATGGGCGCATCCGCCCCAACTGGTCGATATCGATGGCATCGTCGAGCGTAAAGCCACTGCTTTCCGTTCGCCGCAATTGCGCCAGGTGACCGCCGCAACCCAAATCGCGGCCGATGTCGGCGCATAGGGCGCGAATGTAGGTGCCGGCCGAACATCGCACGCGAAAATGAATCCGCGGCAAATGCAACCGGGTGATTTCCAAATGCGATATGCGCACCCGGCGCGGCGGTTTCTGCACGGCCTGCCCCCGGCGCGCCAGCCGGTACAGGGGCACGCCATGATGCTTCAATGCGCTGTAAACCGGCGGCGCCTGTTCAATTACGCCAATATAGCGACCAAACGCCTTATGCACGTCATGACTGCGACAGCTAGTGGGATCAGCGCCGCCGGTTGCCTGTCCGGTCGCATCCTGCGTGTCGGTTTCCACCCCCAAATGCAGAACAGCTTCGTAGGTCTTGTCAGCCTCAAGTAAAAATCGGCTCAACCGCGTCGCCTGGTTCAGTCCGCACACCAGCACGCCCGTGGCAAACGGATCCAGCGTGCCGCAATGACCGACCTTGGCGGCATGGAACAATTTTTTGACCGTGGCTACCGCCCGCGCGGATGAAATACCGGCCGGCTTGTCTATAATGAGCACTCCGGAACAAGGCGTCGGCATGCTCACATCGAATCCGTCAAACGAATCATTCGATTCTTCAGATCCGACAGGGTCGACTCGATCACAAACCCCGCGGCATTGCAATGGCCGCCGCCGCCAAATGACGCGGCAATCGCCGCCACGTCGATCGAGCCGTCGGAACGCAGGCTGACGTGAAACGGCCGCGCCATATCATATCCATTGCCTCTTGATTTTTGCTCGTGCAGCAACACCGCCAATTTAACGTCCTGAATGCGTTTGGCATAATGGATCAAGCCGTCGATGTCTTCGGGCTCGGTACCGGTTTCGGACAACATGTCCTGGGTCAAGGTCATTAAAGACAGCTTGCCGTTTTTGGATATCTCAATTGAATCCAGCGCCAGATTGAGCAGCTTGATGCGCCCCATCGAATAGGTGCCGTAAACATGCCTGGCCACAGTCGATGCATTGACCCCGCGGCTGATCATCTCTTCACAAATTTGAAATGCCGCGCGATTGGTATTGGAAAAGCGAAAAGAGCCCGTATCAGTCAATATCCCGGTGTAAATGGCGGTTGCCATGGCAATGTCAATTTCGATATGCAGGGCATTGATCAGCGCGTAAACCATTGCCGCGCTGGCGCACGCAGCGGTGTCGACCCAATTTAGCTTGCCGAAACCGGTGTTGGTCACATGGTGATCGATATTGACGACCATGGGAATGCGCGCAATTCGCTTGAACAGACGGCCGGTGCGCCGGATATCGCCACAATCCAAGACAACCGCGGTATCGAACGCCTGAAAATCATCCACGTGATGCGTCACCCGGTCTACCGCGGGTAAAAACTGATAAACTGCCGGAATCTTGCTTTCATTGTAAAAACATACCGATTTACTGAGTTTACCCATGCACAGGCCCATGGCCAGCAACGAACCGATCGCGTCGCCATCGGGATTGGTATGACTGGTGACCAGTACCCGCCGGCTGTTTTGAAAATGCCGGCTAATTCGCTCCATCCTCAGCACTCACCGCCAGCTCTTTGATTACCTGATCAATTTTGGCGCCGTATTCTAGTGATGAATCATAAAAAAATTTGATTTCAGGCATATATCGCAACCCAAGTCTGTCAGCCAGATGTCGTTTGATAAAGCCCAGGCTGCTGTGAAAGCCGTCCAGGACTTGCCGGCGTCGCTCTTCATTGCCGATAACCGAAAAATAGACATAGGCCGTTCGCAAATCGTTGGATAACTTGACCCCGGTGATGGTTGCCATTTTTACCCGCGGATCCCGAATTTTTCGCAAAATCAGTTCGGACAAACTGCTTTGAATATGCGCGCTCACGCGCTGTGATCGTTTATAGGGTTTCAAACAGTAAAAATCTCCGTATCCTGATCGATAATTTCCGCCATGCCCAATGCATCGGCAAAGTTGATCAGTTTGTCCAATTTTGAATTGATCAGCGCCACATCGTTTCCGACCATGGCAAAACCGATGACCGCCCGGCCATGCCGGTCATTGTCGTCCACCTCGGCAACCGACAGATTGAAATGGCTGCGGATGCGCCCGATCATGGATTTGACGATCTTGCGTTTGGCTTTCAGAGAACGGCATTCATGCAAGCGCAAGGTCAGTGTTCCCAGTCCCACTACCATAGCGATAAACTCAACGCTCAATCCAGTTCAGGTTTGATTTCCTCCAGATAGTAGAATTCCAATGCGTCGCCCATCTTGATATCGTTGAAGTTTTCAAGACCGATCCCGCATTCATAGCCGCTGGAGACCTCTTTGACATCATCTTTGAAGCGGCGCAGGGAGGCCACTTTGGACTCAACGACAACCACCCCGTCCCGCACCAGCCGAACCAGTTCGCCGCGTTGAAATTTGCCATCGGTAATATAGCAGCCGGCCACCGCGCCGATCTTGGGCACATGAAAGACTTCACGCACTTCCGCGCGCCCCAGCACGCGCTCTTCAAACGACGACTCCATCATGCCGAGGATGGCGTCCTTGATATCTTTGATAACGTTGTAAATGATGTTGTAATAGCGGATATCAACTTGCTCTTCGGTGGCCAGGGCCTGAACCTTGGCATTGGGCCTGACGTTGAAACCGATAATGATGGCGTCTGAAACCGCGGCCAGAGAAATATCGGATTCTGAAATGGCCCCGGTCGCGGCATGAATAATGTTGATTTTGACTTCATTGTTGCTCAGCTTGACCAGCGAGTCACGCAACGCTTCGATGGAGCCATGCACATCGGCTTTCAAAACCAGATTGAGTTCCTTGACATTGCCGTCCTGAATTTGATCGAACAGATTTTCCAGGCTGACGCGCGAAGTTTTGGCCAGCTCCTTGGATCGCTGCTTCTGGATGCGGTGCATGCTGACCTGTTTGGCCTTTTTTTCGTCTTCGAGCGCCACCAGTTCATCGCCGGCGTTGGGCACGCCCGACAGCCCGATGATCTCGACAGGGGTGGATGGGCCGGCCGATTTGACCGCTTCGGCCTGGTCATTCAGCATGGCGCGAATTTTCCCGTAATGGATGCCGCACACCACGGGGTCGCCAATGTTCAATACGCCTTCCTGCACCAATACGGTCGCCACGGGGCCGCGTCCCGGATCAAGCCGCGCCTCGATGACGCATCCCAGGGCATGTTTATCGGGGTTGGCCTTGAGTTCCATCATTTCGGCCTGCAGCAACACCATGTCCAGCAAATCGTTGATACCGATATTTTGCTTGGCCGATACATGGACGAAAATGGTGTCTCCACCCCAATCTTCAGGCGTCAACCCTTGTTCGGTAAGCTCGCGCCTGACACGATCCGGATCGGCATTGGCCTTGTCGATTTTGTTTACCGCCACGATCAACGGGACCTCGGCCGCGCGCGCATGGTTGATCGCCTCTATGGTTTGCGGCATCACCCCGTCATCGGCAGCCACCACCAAAATGACGATATCGGTAACCTGCGCGCCGCGCGAGCGCATGGAGGTAAAGGCTTCATGGCCGGGCGTATCCAGGAAACAGATGCGACCCCGTTCCATTTCAACGCTATAGGCGCCGATATGCTGCGTAATTCCCCCGGCCTCAGTGGCGGTTACCCGCGTTTTGCGAATGACGTCCAGCAACGAGGTCTTGCCATGATCGACATGGCCCATGATAGTCACCACCGGCGCCTTGGCCACCATCTGGGCCGGATCATCGGATTCCACCTTAAGCACCTGCTCTTCTTCGAAAGCAGCGCGCTCGACCTCATAATCGAACTCGGCCGCTACCAGCGCGGCCGTGTCGAAATCGATGGTTTGATTGACTGTCGCCATCACGCCCAGGCCCATCAACTTGATGATCATGTCGCCGGCCTTGATCCCCATGCGTTTGGCCAGTTCCGACAAGGCAATCGTATCGTCGATTTTCACCCGGCGCTTGATTGCCTTGGCAGTGGTGATCTGGGTTTTTTGTCCCGCGGCGGGCCGCGCATTGCGGCCGCCTTTGCGGCCTTTTTTACCGCGCGACCCACGTGAATACAAATCCGCGGCGTCAACCACCTCTTTGTGACGAAATGAAATTTTTTTCTTGAAAAATTTCTTGTCCTTTCCTGCGGCATCGGGCTGTTTGCCACGCCGTTTGGATCGTTTTTCCGGGCTGTCTTTTTTGCTTTCCGCATCTTTGGCGGCAACGGATTGATCGGCGCCGACCGGCGCTGCAACCATGGCTTCGGGCGGGTCTGCGACCGGCACGACCGGCGCCCGCCGGATAATTTTGGCCGGCGCGTCCTTGCGCGCCCGTTTTTTTGCTTTGGCCGCCGGCTTGGTTTTGGTCGTTTTGGCGGCAACCGGCTTGTCTTCAGGTTCCGCGGCCGGTTCAGATCCAGCCTCGGTTGCCGCGGTTATCGGCGCGTCGGTTTCCGCGGCCGCTGTATCTTTTTGATCCACTGCCGGCGCCGTTTCCTGATCAGCGGCCACATGCCCGGTTTCCGTCGGCGCCGCAGCCTCAGTGTCTGCAATTGGGGGCGGCATATCGGGTTGGTCCGGGTCGGCGGACAGGGTTTCATCGGCTGCCGGCTCCGGCGCTTCCAGCGTGACGGCCGGTCTGATGATTTTGGCCGGCGCGACCGCGCGCGCGCGTCGCCGGCGCTTTTTGACCGCCTTGGCCGCAACCGGCGGCGCTTCCGGTCGCTCGTCGGCGGCCGGCTGGTCCGGCTGATCGGGTTTCGCCACCTGTTTCCCGTCATCCACGGTCTCGATTTCAGGGGCTGTCGGCGCAGATGGGTCGGCGCCCGGCGCATCGGCCGGTGGAGCGGCAACCGGCTTGACGATTTCAGATTGATCATCGCCTTTCACCGGCGCGACATCATCAACAGCCCTGGCTGCCGGTTTGTCGACAGGCTTGGCGCGACGACGAATAATTGTGGGCTGGATACGCTTTTCATCGTATGCCTTGCCGTTTTTGCCGAAAAACCGCGCCTTTATTTCACGCACAGCCGCATCGTTCAGGGAACTCATATGACTTTTAACCGGAAGGTTCATCTCATTAATTTTATCGAGAAGGACTTTATTGGTTGTATTCAGTACCCTGGCAAGTTCATATACCCTAATTTTTGCCATTCATCCTCCTCTTCAAATCACTTTCGTTAACGCGTAAAAATATGTCGTCACGATCTTGCGCTTGATGTATGCAGCTCAATTTATGCGCTTGATTTATGCGATAGTATCCGTGGATATTTGTCAAGACGCGGCCGTGGATGTATCGACATCGTCCTGGTTTTTGTCAGCAGTCGGTTCATCGTCGGCAGCCGTTTGCGCCGCCGGTTCTGAAACCCGCGGCAGGTCTGCCGATTCATCTGTATCCGGTTCAGGCGCGGGCTCACTGGAAGTCGATCCTTCCAGGCTGCCGGCTGATTCTATCGCCAATTCGTCCGTATCCGGTTCAGGCGCGGGCTCACTGGAAGTCAATCCTTCCAGGCTGCCGGTTGATTCTATCACCAATTCGTCCGTATCCGGTTCAGGCGCGGGCTCACTGGAAGTCGATCCTTCCAGGCTGCCGGCTGATTCTATCAATTGTCGCGCCATGGCGGAATCGATTCCGCGAACAGCGGTAAGGTCTGCCGGGCTGCACTGACGCAACTCCTGGATTGAGTAGTAACCATGTTCATACAGGGCGTCGGCCAGGCTGATGCTCATCCCCGGCATGGCCATCAGAGAATCGTATCCGATTTTCATGTCATCGTTGTAACTGGCCTCGCTTTTGACATCCAGCCGCCATCCTGTCAGTTTGGAAGCCAGTTTGACATTTTGGCCCTTTTTGCCGATAGCGATAGACAAAAATTCATCCGGAACGATTACCTCCATGATGCGATTGTCTTCATCGATGATCACCCGCGAAATTTCAGCCGGCGCCAGGGCGTTGCAAACAAAGCGGGCCGGATCGATATGGTAGGGGATGATGTCGATCTTTTCGCCTTTAAGCTCCTGAACCACGCTTTGCACCCGGCTGCCTTTCATGCCCACGCAGGCGCCAACCGGATCGATGTCGGAATCGTTGGATGAAACGGCAATTTTCGCGCGGATGCCCGGATCGCGCACCGCGCCCATTACGGTAACGATCCCCTCGCTGATTTCCGGCACTTCGGTTTTGAACAAGTTGACCAGAAAATCAGGATGGGTGCGTGAAAGCAACACCTGGGGGCCACGGCTTTCGTGCAGGATATCGATGATGAATGCGCGAATCCGATCACCCCGCCGATAATTTTCACGCGGCATCTGTTCCCGCGTTCTCAAGACCCCTTCGGTCTGGCCAAGGTTGACGATAATGTCGCCATGATCGAAGCGCTGAACGATTCCGTTTATGATTTCGCCCTTGCGATCGATGAAATTGGTGTATACCGCATTTCGTTCAGCCTCTTTCATCTTTTGAATGATGACCTGTTTGGCGGACTGGGCGGCAATGCGGCCAAAGGCGTGGGTATCGAGCTTATTGCCCAGGCTATCGCCGATTTCACAATCCATGTCCAATTCGCGCCCCTGCTCCAGGCTGATCTGACAATCCGGATCTTCGACAGCCTCAACGACATCTTTGAATTGGAAAACCTCAATTTCTCCGGTTTCGCCATTGTATTGGGTTTCGATATCGATGTTGGCGCCGAATTTTTTTTTGGCCGCGGACTTTAAAGCCTCTTCAAGCGCATCGATAAGAACATCACGTTCAATGCCTTTGTCGCGGCTGATCTGATCGACAACGCGCTTAATATCTGACGTAAACATTACTTATCTCCATGATAATCGACCAAACAGGCTTTAATGACTTGTTGATGCGCAATCGTCATCTCCTGGCCGTTTATTTCCACCCGAATGTTGTCATCGCGCACGCCCCGTAAAATCGCTTTTTTACGAAGCCGGCGGCCAGGGCCATCCCCCTGCTTGTCGGGCGCCTCCGGGAAAAATCGCAAATCGATTCGATGGTCTTTGAATCGCTCAAAATCAGCCAGTTTGCCTAAAGGGCGATTGCTTCCCGGCGAACTGACTTCAAGGCTGTAAGCGATATCAGGATCAAGATATATATCGAGTAAATCTGAAACCTGGCGACTGACGGCGGCGCAATCATCCAGGCCGACGCCGTCAGGTTTGTCGATATACAAACGCATGACGCGCCCCCCGGATTCTCGCTGAAATTCGACAAAAACCAATTCAAGCCCCTCGGCAGCGCAAACCGGTTCAGCCAGATCAGTGACCTGGCAGGCGATTTGCCGTTCGTCAAAACGCTTTGGCGCGGCTATTTTCTGGTTTTTTGTCTGCATATATGGTTATCCGCCCTTGGCGTTGCCAGTATATCGGGCATCCTTCATTTATCAGTTTTCAGCTAAATTACTGACAACTGACAACTGACAACTGACAACTTTTCCATGTCCTACATTCATCGAAAGCGTAAACTACTTTTGTCACGTTATGAAAGATGCCTGTATCGGCAATATTTTTTTGCCCGACACTCAAAATCATACGCCCGCATCGGCGCGGCATATCAACCCTGATTACCAAATAAAAAACGGGCTTTTTAGCCCGCCTGCGTTAATTTGCCAGCATCCTTCCAGAGAATATGACACCCTTTAGTCATTCATGCCAAAATCCTTAGATCGTTTATTAATGGGCATTTCGTATTATCTTTGCGCCGGCGGAAAAAAGATGGAGCGGGCAACGAGATTCGAACTCGCGACTTCAAGCTTGGGAAGCTCGTACTCTACCAACTGAGTTATGCCCGCTTATCTTCAATAAACTGGGTGTTATTATTACAATGGTAACAAGGATGTCAATAACATTTTTATCCGCTATCGTCAGCATCGGCTGCCGGCCCAGGCGCTGGGATGAAAAACAAGCCCACCTTCACGGCCGCAACATATCGCGGATATCGATCAATTCACGCCGGATCTGCCGCAATTGTCGCACGGTTCGCTTTTCAGCCATGATCATGCGACGGCCGTGGCCGGCCAGATACCGTCGCGCGCCCGCGATGGTATAGCGGCGCTCATAGAGCAGATGCTTGATTTGCAAAATAAGCTCCACTTCGCGACGTCTGTACATCCGCCGTCCGGAAGGCGCCCGCCGCGGCTTGATGACCGTAAATTCAGTTTCCCAAAACCGCAATACCGACGCCGGCAATTCGGCAATTCGGCTGACTTCGCCGATTCTGAAATATAATTTATCCGGCACCTCGACCATCATGACGGCCCCATTGGCTCAGTCGTCTTTATCAGCCGGCAATGTCGCCCCCAGCTGTTCGATCAGACGCGCAGCCAGGCGTTGATGCAATTCATTGACCGATTGATCTTCCAGCGTTGCCCCCCGATCCCGATACACCACCCGTATCGAGATACTTTTTTTGCCGTCCGCCACCGCCGGCCCTGCATAGACATCAAATACATCGATCGCCTCGATCAGGCGTTCGGCTTTGAAAACAGGGTGGTTGCAAATTCGCGCGCTTTCCAGCCCATGATCGACAATCAGCGTCATGTCGCGGCTGACTGCCGGATACCGGGGCAAATGGCAAAACGATGGCCGGCCGCCTGGCAAACAGGCCAATAGATGCGCCAGGTCGATCTCGCAAATGAATACCGGCTGTTTGATATCGTATGCGCGCAGCGCGTCGGGCAGAATTTTTCCCATCATTCCAATCCGGGTATCGCCGATTGAAATGCGCGCGCTGTGACCGGGAACGGTAAATTGACAATGCGCCGGCGCCAGCCGCGTATATTGACCGCCGGAGCCGACGCCCAGCTTGCATAGTAAATTTTCGACACAGCCCTTGAGATCGAAAAAATCACATGCGCGGGCCGGCCCCCGCCATGAACGGATGACCCAATCACCTGAGATCAGGATCGCCGCGGTTTCCGTTTCAACCGGTTGGCTGGATTGGCCGTGTTCATTCAAAAACACTTTACCGGCTTCGAACAGGCGCAAAGACCGATTTTGGACCGACAGATTGCGTTTGACCGTTTCAAGCAATCCGGGAATCAGGGAGGTGCGCATCACGGATTGGTCTTCGCTGATCGGATTTAGAATCTGCAAGGCGCGCCGCCGCTTGTCGTCGGCGCCGATGTTCAGCTTATCGATAAAATCCGGGTTGATGAAGCTGTAGTTGATCGTTTCATGAAAACCCATCGATGCCAGGCAATCCACCAAAAGCATGCGCAATGATTGCTGATGATCGCGCCCCGGCGAATCGGCCGGCAGGTTTGGAAAGGTGGTCTCGATGCGGTCATAGCCCCACAGGCGGGCGATCTCCTCGCTGATGTCTTCGGCGCGCTTGATATCGACCCGAAATGATGGCGGCGTAACCTGCAACACATGCGGGGACGCCGCCGGTCGCGCCGCAAAATCGATCGATTCCAAATATCGTTGAATTTCCGAGTCCATCAGGCAGGTACCCAGCCGTCGATTGAGCGCATCGGTATCGACGGCGATGACCGGCGCGACAAACGGGTCCGGATGCGCATCGATGATGCCCGGCACGATGGCGGCGCCGGCGATGTCGGCCATAAGCCGCGCGGCGCGATCCAGCGCCGCGACGGTTCCCAGTGGATCGACCCCCCGTTCGAAGCGATGAGAGGCATCGGTGGCCAGGCCGAGCATTTTGGCGGTTTTGCGTATCGAGGAGGGGTTGAAACAGGCGCTTTCCAGCAGCACGCGCGTGGTGCCAGGCTTGATCTCGGAATTCAGCCCGCCCATCAAACCGGCAATTCCCACCGGCGCCTCGGCGTCGCAGATGACCAGCATCTGATCTGTCAGCGTTCGCGTTTTTTGATCCAGCGTGACCAGGGTTTCCGCCGGGCGGGCGGGGCGCACGACGATTCGCTTTTCCGCCAGGGCGTCGAAATCAAAGGCATGCAGCGGCTGGCCGGTTTCCATCATGACAAAGTTGGTGATATCCACGATATTGTTGATTGGCTTGAGCCCCACGGACGCGAGCCGGTCCTGAAGCCAAAACGGAGAGGGCCCAACGGCGACATCCAGCATGAGCCGCGCCGCATAGCGCGAACACCATTGCGGGGTTTCAATTTCAACGCTGGTATAGTCGTGAATATCGGTCTGCAGGTGGTCGTCGGCCGGGCCGGCGGCGTCCGGCAGCCGCAAGGGCCGACTTACAATGGCGCTGACTTCGCGCGCCACCCCGATCATGCCCAGACAGTCCGGCCGGTTGGGCGTCAAATCGATTTCATACACGAAATCATGCGCATCCAGGGCCTGATTCAACGCCATGCCGACAGTTGGCGCGCCCGCCAGCTCCAGCAGCCCGTCCGCATCATCGCCCAGGCCCAATTCCGCGGCGCTGCACAGCATGCCCGCGGATTGTTGCCCGCGAATGGCGTGGGCGCGAATGATCGCGCCGTCAGGCAACCGCGCGCCGGGCAGCGCGCAGGCCGCCATCAGCCCCGGGCGCGCATTGGGCGCGCCGCAAACAATTTGCGCCACATCTTGATCCGGGCCCAAATCCACCCGACACACATGCAGCCGGTCGGCATCCGGATGGGCGCTTACATCGACAATGCGCCCCACGCGCACCGCGCTCAGCCACTCAAAACGATCATAGACGGCATCGATTTCCAGCCCGGCCATGGTCAATGCATCCGCCAGGGCATCTGCCGTCATGTTGATATCCACATACTCGCGCAACCAACGCAAACTGACCTTCATGTCAAAATTGCCCTAAAAATCTGATATCGTTTTCAAAAAACGTGCGTATGTCGTCGATTCCGAATTTGAGCATGGCGATTCGCTCGATCCCCATCCCAAAAGCGAAGCCGGAATACGCCTGCGTGTCGTAGCCGACATTTTCGAACACGGCCGGATGAACCATGCCCGAGCCCAATATTTCCAGCCATCCGGTGCGCGAACAGACCCGGCAGCCCTTGCCGCCGCAAATCACGCAGCCGATGTCGACCTCGGCGCTGGGTTCGGTAAAGGGAAAAAAACTGGGGCGGAACCGCAATGGCGTGCGCGCGCCGAAAATTTGATGGACAAATGCGGTCAGCGTGCCTTTCAGGTCCCCAAAGCTGACCTGTTTGTCGACCAGCAGGCCCTCGATTTGATGAAACATGGGCGTATGGGTCAGATCGGAATCGCATCGATATACCTTGCCCGGGGCAATGATGCGCACCGGCGGGATGCGCTGCTCCATCACGCGCGTTTGCATGGGCGATGTCTGGGTTCGCAAGACGATGTTGTCGGACACGTAAAATGTATCTTGCATGTCCCGCGCCGGATGGTCTTTGGGAACGTTCAATGCTTCGAAATTATAATAATCGGTTTCGACTTCCGGCCCTTCGACCACTTCAAACCCCATTCGCCGAAAAATATCACAAACCTCACGGGCAACCTGCGTAATGGGATGCAGCGTTCCTTGCGGCATCCGCCGGCCGGGCAATGATACGTCGATGTGATCTGTATCTGCCTGCTTGTGGTCACGGGCCGCCGCGGCCGTTTTTAATTCGCGTTCAAGGGATTTTTTTACCTGATTGGCCATTTTGCCGGCCTGTGGCCGCTGGGCCACAGGCAAACTGGAAATGTTGCGCAGATACCGGGTGATGCGCCCCTTGCGCCCCAGATATTGGATGCTCAGCGCCTCCAGCGCTTGCTGATCAGCCGCGTCCTGAATGTCTTTCAGGGCATTTTGATGGATTTGTTCAATGGTTTCTTGCACGGCAAATTTTTCCGATTCTGATTTATCAAAAAAAGATGTGCGCCGGCGGGGCGCATTGCGCTCCGCGGCTTATGCAGGGATTGGCTGGGGGGTTAATGCCGCTGCGCGGCCAAACCGGCGACTTGCGCGAATCCGGCAGGGTCTGAAACAGCCATTTCAGCCAGCACCTTGCGATCCAGCATGACGCCGGCGCGTTTCAAACCATTGATCAGTTTGCTGTAGGTCAACGCATGCATGCGGGCGGCGGCATTGATACGCGCAATCCAGAGCCGGCGAAAATCGCGTTTTCTGACTTTGCGATCTCGATATGCATACATCAGGGCTTTGTCCAGCGCATCGGCGGCTGTACGAAACAGCTTGCTGCGCCCACCGCGAAATCCGCGAGCCAGCTTGAGCACCTTTTTTCGACGCCGTCTGGCCTTGAAACCTCTTTTCACTCTCATAACTCTCTCCTTACCAGCTTGACCTGGCGCAAACGCAGGTCATGCGCCAATTGTTTATCCGTTCGGCAAAAGCAGCCGAATTTCCTTCATGTCAGACCGTTTGACAATTTGAGGCTGTCGCAAGGCGCGCTTGCGCTTTGCCGTTTTTTTGCCCAGTAAATGCCCGGCATGTGATTTACGAAATTTAAATTTCCCCGAGCCGGTTTTGCTAAAGCGCTTGGCCGCGGCCCGATTGGTCTTTATTTTCGGCATGTTGTTTCTCCTAATGGCTTGCTTGACGCTATTGTCGCAAAATGGTCAAACTGTCTTTATAACAAATATAAATGGCGCGGGCAACTTATTTTTCCCACGCCACTGAAAAAACGATAATTGAAAAGGCATCCTTCATTTATA
>JGI10211J34971_10003065_pt1 | contig 13457 bp, 17 predicted proteins | sample Etolagsediment_FD_34971 | JGI IMG/M metagenome (IMG submission 34971) | reverse complement strand
CAAAGGTGGGAGAACTTCCAGAGGTCACATCCTGGTCAATGAAAGTGTGATCTGCTCCAGTACTAGACCTATGGGTCGTGTTCAGGTCAATGGCCGTCCTGTTCTCCTGGAGTGCGTCCTCTACGTCCGTGGCTGTTATGATGCCTCCAGCATCAGCTATGTCTACATTGGCAGCATCTACGCCAGAGAAATTAGCACCGTCAAAGGTCGGGCTGGCTCCACTGGTAACGTCCTGGTCGATGAAAGTGTGGTCTGAACCGTCAGAACCTCTATGTGTAGTATTGAGGTCGATTGCAGTTCTGTTCTCCTGTAAGGCATCCTCTACGTCCGTGGCTGTTATGATGCCTCCAGCATCAGCTATGTCTACATTGGCGGCATCTACGCCCGTGAAGTTAGCACCGTCAAAGGTGGGTGAGCTTCCAGAGGTCACATCCTGGTCAATGAAAGTGTGGTCTGAACCGTCACTGGATGCGTGGGTGGTGTTCAGGTCAATGGCTGTCCGGTTCTCCTGTAGAGCTCCCTCAACGTCTGTGGCCGTAATTATTCCGCCTGCGTCAGCGATAGGGACCTCTGCAGCCGTGACAGATGCGTCTATTTTCTGCCATATTGTGCCGTTATATATCACAATATCGTCTGCTGTATAATCCACTGAACCACTGCCTAGATCCTGAGTTCCGCCTGTGGATACTCGATAATAATCTCCGGCGTCGCCAGTACCATCTGCAAGTGTTGGGCTGTTTGTGTTGGCGTTCCATGTCCCGAGATAATTATCTGCTCCGACCCAGTCGCTGGCGGTGATCTTGTCAGCGGTCAGCTCGTCGACGGTCACATTATGCTTGGTCTTGTAATGGGAGCTTGCCATCGCCATCAGGGCCATCTTGACTACTACAAGCATGAGGACTATGATAATAAGAATGGGTGATATCATTTTAGTCACCCCCTTATGGTCTCCTCTGTTGGCCTTTTACGACGACTTTCACATCTCCCGTGGTCGGGGCTGTTGCTGCTTGAACGCTCACTCTGATGAAATCCCATTGTGCATCTGTCTGGATGGATGCGACCTGAGTGGTGACGCTGCCGATGGGTATTTCATCGGTTCCGCTCAGCTCGGTGTCTATCGAGGGGTTGCTCATTGTTGAATCGTTGAACAGCGCCCCATATAGCTTGACATCAATGGCCTTATCGAGTGTGTTCACGATTGTGACGAGTATCTGCTCCACGTTCCTCAGGGGAATGACGGGGAATTTATACTCTGTGTCCACCCTGAGCTCGTAAGCTTCATTGTTCTGGTTGTTTCTATTTATTGGCATTTTTAAGCCTCCTGATCATTTTTTAATTTCAATGCGGTCCACTCTCGGACCTCTTTCCACAGTCCGACATTTAACCCTCTGATGCGGGTCGGGTTCCTTTTGGCATCGGACACACCCCTGGGATCCGGGAACTCTTTAGCGATAGCTTTCGCCGTGAGTGCTCCTATCCCTCTGATCTCTGTCAGACCTCCGGGCCACCAGTCCGCCTCTGTGGGCTCCTCCTCCACCTTGGGCTCCGGGTCGGGTCGGTCTCTTTTTCGGCGGTGTCCGGCCTGCTCGAAGAGTTTGAGCGTCGTCTCGTCAGTGGTATCGGGGACTTGAAACTCTCCCCTGCCATTGACGTGGACGATGGTTTTCTCCACTCCGAGCTTGATGGGCCACCCGACGGCCCTCGAACCTCGCTTATGTTTGAACGTGATCATTGACCTCGCCCCCTGCTTAGATGTTGTAAGCCTGGAGGTATCGGCCAAAGTAGCCGTATGCTCGGTCTATGTATGTGCTGAACTGGAACAGAGCCACATTTTCGCTCAATCCATCTCTGGCGAGGGGGATCATGGACAGGGGGGCGAGGAGCTTCATCTTGCTGGCCCTCTTGTTGATGATGAACACATCACCATCGTCGCCGACATCGGTGGAGTTGAATGTGTGGGTTCTTATGTTCTTTCCCGGGAATACGGGAACGCCTCTGATGGATATCCCTTTTCCACCGTAGTTGATCTTATCATCGTTGATCATCCAGCGACCATAGAAAGCTGCATCTTCCTCAAGAGCGTCGTACATGGTCTCGCTGCAGAGAATGATGAGGTCATTCGGGTTGACTGCATAACCTGACTGCAGCAGGGCGGCTATATAGCCCTTGATATCTCCGAGGAAATCACTGGCTACATCGGACCTGTCCACGTTGGTCCCGGCTGTGGTGAAGGTCTTGGCCATCCCCTGAAAAGCATTTGTATCATAGGGTGAGCCGTCGCTCCCCGCCTGGGAGGGGTCGCCGTATAACATACACTGTTCCAGATACTGCAGACCTGCGGCTATCCTCTCGCCGAGTGTGGTATCCCTCAGATTGAGGAAGTGTTCAGAACCCATCTGACCAAAATCAGATATCTGGGCCTTGTCGACAAATATTTTCATATCTGCGGACCTCACTGCAAAGGTCACATCCTTGGCAGTGGATAAGGTCAACACATCGGCCTCAGCCTGGAATCCCACAGGGTCGTCCCTGGCGCTGATGTTGTCCACCCTCACGGTGTATCCCTGGTATCCTTCATGGTCTATTAGGTCCAGAAAAGGAGTCTCTGACTGCAACAGTGAGATGACCTCAGGGTCGAATATGATCGGAATAGCTGCGCTGACTCCGCTCATGGTCATGGCCTTCGTCTTCATGCTGGCTATTGCCTTGCTGATGTGCCCCTCATACTGTTTTTGCCAGTCGGGGGTATTTCTCAGGATGTCTTTGACTGTTGCCGTTCCCAGCCCGCCTTTTTGCTGCCTCATAAATCGATTGGAGACTGCCTTACCCCAGGTATTGTCAAAAAGTTCCTTTTCGGTGTAGTCCATTAGTTGCTCTCTTAGTGACATTTTTTTCACCTTCTTGTTTCAAATAATTATAATTTCTGCTCTTAATACTCGAATTTCTTGAGGGCTCCTTCTCCCTCGCTCTGTTCCGGCGTATCTTCCGGCTTCGGTCCTCGCCCCTTGGGTGTCGCCTTGGGTTTTTCCTCAGGCTCCTGATCTGCTTGCTTTTTCTTGGGAGGTGGTGGGAGTTCCTTCTTACCCTTCAGTGCTTCGGCTATCATATCCTTTACCTCTGCTCTGGTGAGTGCCTTTTCCTCCTCGTCCTCATCCTCATCAGGCTCCTCCTCATCAGGCTCCTCCTCATCCTCGCCCTTTTCCTCGTCGGATTCTTCCTGGTCCTCTTCTTCGTCTGGTTCTTCTTCCTCTTTGACGGCCTCTGATATCAATGATACCACGGCCTCGGGAGCGTTCTCCTGGAGCCAATTAAGTGCATCCTCCAGGGTCTCAATTTCTTTCTGTTCCTCAGTCATATTCTTCGCCTCGGTGTTATAAGTGTCAAATACATGCTTGTAAAGTGCTTTTTGATATGAGGACACTGCGTCGGGGTTGGCTGGCAGACCTACCGCAGATATTTCCACCAGGTCGCCTTCCTTATAATCATACCCGTCCTTATCGTTATCTGCCCACTTATGAGCGACGACAGCGATGGACCAGGTTACAGGAGTATTAGACCCTATCAGGTCCTGGAGCTTTTCAACCTTATCCTGGACCGCCTTGGCATCAGAAAAGACTGGCTTGGCATATAATAGGCCATCCTGGACCTCGGCCTCTGACCAATAACCCAGCTTGGAGAATACCGAATAAATTCCATTCTCATCCCAGCCATGATCTGCATAGAGAGCAACGTGGCCGGTGTTGATCTGTTCGGCCATACTTACCATAAATTGCTCGGTCATCCGGTCATTATCTCGGTCAAAATTAGAGCTGGAAACCGGGACCTTTCCGTCGTCTCGCTTGGCTTTGAGGGTCTTGATATTCAAAGTATGAAAAAGTTTAAAATTTAAATTATGCGCCTCATTATCCATATAGCAATAATAATTATAACGTGTCACTGATAAAGGTTTTCCTTATTTTTTCAATGTCCCGTTAAAGTCGTATTTCTTGAAAATACGGTATATCTTCCGACGGTTAAAACCTAACTGGCGAGCCATCTCGGCCCGTGAATCACAGCGTTTATCCATCCGTTTCAAGAAATCCCGCATCGCTGCAGGGTCGCCCTTCAATGAGTTATAGATCCGAAGAGGGTGATATATCTCCATTAACTCCCTCCAGCGTTTCTCAGTTATACAGAGCATACGGGCAATAAGCTGTTTATCTCGGTTCTGGTTATCTAACCGGAGGAGCATGTCCTCGAACGATTCGCCTCGCCTCCTCAACATCGTAAATAATCCGTCACTAATTGGTATTTCCTCTTTTTGCACTATTATCCCTCTTTTTTAAATCGCTTTTTGGCTCGGTCAATTACAGCCTGAGCCACGGCTTTCTCAACGTCTGGACCTTCCATGTAATAATGGCATTCATCAGGCATCAATGAGATGTTCTTTTTATCCTGGTCGGTCAGCTCAATCGTGATATAGTCGCCCTTTTTAGGGTCAAAAATCTTACTATCGTTTACTATCACACGCATTTTATCCCTCTTTGGTGGACCCTAATATATTAGGAATCCGGTAATATATTAAATTCGTTTTAGCCTGATGTTGTCATATCTCGCAGCCAACTCCACTGCTGAGCTAGGCATATCCTCAGCCAATACATGACGCTGGTCGCATCTGCAGTTATATGGCTGGTCGCCTCCCACCACATACGTCTCCCGAGGGTAGTCTTTCGGCTGACCCTTGAACCCTCCCGGTACCGTGAACTTGTCATACTTCCCCACGATCACGCCGTCCATCGCCTTATGCCATGCCCTGGTCCTATTCCCTGGAGTTGAATCCCATTGTTTCCCTGCAATGAGGTTGGTAGACTCTGCGACCAGCTGAACGCTCTCACGCTTCGCCCCCATTACCTCGGTCCTTGCGATTAATCGGCTCTTGGCCTGGCTGATCTCGTCCACTCTCTCTCTCATCCAGCTCCTCGGTCAGCTCCTGGATGGTCATGTTCTCCTCTGCTGCCTGGGTCAATACTGTCCCTATCTGCTCCCTGACGGACTGCTCCACTGACATCGCCCTGACTTCGGCGGCCTCTAGCATCAGCCTGAGAGATGTTGACCTTTCGTTTATTGGGGGTGGTAAGAACTCCACACGCTCCCCGGTCGCCTCCTCTATGCGGTCCTCTATCTCCTCGGCCTGACGAATGAACTCCAGCCGATATACCTCTCTGTTGCCCTCTACTATCCGGTTATAGATGCCTTCAGCGAGTCCAATGCCCCGGAGTATCTCTCCGCTATGGGTATGACGGCGGTAGCTCCCTTCTTGAACGACTTGGGCCAAATATCCCTGATCTCGGCCTCCGTCCCCTTCAGCTCGTCCCGGATAAACTTCTCGATATCCTTGGCCATGTCCTGACCGATATCAAACAGCTCCTTGTCATCGTTGAACTGTTCCTCGTCCAGCCCTTCCATGTCCTCGCTCTTGGTCATCGGATAAGGAAAATGTTTTTTTTCACCCTCTGCTGGAAGTCGTTGCAATCCAAACAAACCACCGCCTCCGGTATTGGGAGGAGGGGCCTCGGGCTTATTATCCATCGTGATAAACTCGTCATAGAACCACTCAGGATGTCGGTCTATCATGGTCTGATAAAGTTTATGAGGCATATCGCCCCAGGGGACTGGTTCCTCTCCCCTCTCTACCAGGACCTGGTTGAGTGTTACCAGCCCCTTGTCCAGGTCCACGTCCTGCCTGGCCCTCATCTGGTCATCAGCGTCTGGGTGGGTGATCTTGAACTTGAATACTAGTCCGCCCTTCATCCTCTGGTAAGGTTCAAGATAAGGCATTATCTGGCGGTTGATATCGTGCTCGATCTTGGAGAGTAGGGGCATGGTGGTCTTACGCCATACATCAACGCTGAACTGTTTCGTTCCCCCTGGTCGAGTTACCTCGGCGATATCACCTACCTCGTTGGCATTTAGCCCGAACATCATCCAGACCATCTTGACATACCACTGCTGGCTCTCAAGATATTGTAATTCTTTCATGGACCCACGGAAAGGCGTATAATTGACGCCATCCATACCGCCTATTATCGGTAACTTGTGGGACTTGCCTTTTACCTCGGCCCTCCAGTAATCTATGACCTTGCTGACCTCGTCCTGTCCCGCTCCCATTATCGCCAGTATTCCCTCGGGTACCTCGTCATCCCTGAATGATTTTCTATTCACCAGGAGAGCGTTGAGGGATATCTCCGCTAAGATTGCAGCATCAGATACCAGACCTCTGCTGTATGCGTCATAACTCCGGGGAGACAGGTCGGTCCACATGATATCCTTTCGATTGAACTCTACGGGCTTTAGTTGCGAAATACGGTATCGGTACGTGTTCTCTGCGACTCCATACTCAACTAGATACTGGCTGTCAGTATCACGCTGCAGAACTCCAGACATAACTCCACCGCCCCATTGATAATAAGCCGGATCCTTGCTGTCCGACGATGGGAGCTGTCCAAACTCGTCGATATTCTTCGTGAAGAGACCGGAATCCCTTACGAATAACTGGCCGATGGTGTTCTCTTTCCCATCATACCATACCTTTTCCATGCACCCGTTGCCAATGCTCAGCATATCCCCAGCATACTTGCATAACAAAGACCCGAACGCCTCACCGTTCACATTGAACCGTCCATCAAAGAAATCGGCGATCTCATTGGCTGCCTTCTTATAGGCCTCGTCATCCTTGAACTCTTCCTCTGGCCGGACCTCCCAGAGCGTCTCGGCAAGCTGAGTCTTAATGATATTCATCGGCAGGGTTATCGCTGGAGATGTCTCTAGCTGGCGTATGCGGACAATGTCCTCTTTTCTGGCGACTCCCTTGCCGAGGGTGTTAAAAAAATATCTCGGTTCCTGGGCTTTGGGGTCTCCCCCCACATTAATATTTTTCCTCGAGTATGGCGTGAATACTGGCATTTTAATCCTCCTTATGGACTCCTATCTTTTGAGCTTGGTCTGAGAAGCACATCTCACCCATCACACGGAGCTCGTCAGGGTTCAGCTTCCTGACCTCTTTAAACTCCTCGGATACAAATACGAAATTGGCCTTTAAACTGATGCGCCGGCGTTTGGCCAGCTCGGACCAGTTCTGACTATAGGCTATTGGGTCAATACCTCGTTTCAGAACAAATACATACATGTGACCCTTTGTATTTTTCATGGTGTGGATGACATTGATGGGTGAATACTGGCGGTATAATGTATATCGTGGGAGCCTGAACAGCCTACATAAAAAATCGATTATCTTCTCCCTGAACGTCATGGTCATGCTTCCTATAATGGAATGGCGAGTTTTTGTTTATCCTGAGAACTCTAACTCAGTTAAATATTGTTGGAATGGGATGACGGGCCCGGCAGGTTGTGAATCTGCATGCGGAGGTTCAACCCTCCTGTCATCTGGTGCGCCAGTGATTAATACCTACGTTTAGACCACGAGCCCATATGATTTTTACCCGAATAAACTAAATTTTGATCTCATATTATATTGTTTTGTGTATTTATTTTTTTTATTTGGATTTTCCCCTTGATTTGATAGTTGCCCTATGGCTACCCCTTCGTATGGTGTGACGTCTGCTACAGATAGCATCAGCGAATCAGCGAAATCTGGACTCCCGTCCGGAGGGTCAATAATTTTTATTTTTCCTGCTGTTGTTATTTGCCAACGCATGTCTGCTAGTTGTTGCTTTAATTTTTCATCGTTTGGTATGGATATTAAATTCTCCTCAAATAATTCTCGTAAATGCCAGTAATGTTGAGCCTTTTGATTTAAAAACCTATCTCTCGGAATGTCTTTTCCTCTTTTTTTTGCTAATTTATCTTTAATATTTTTAAATGGGGCCCTTGATACTCTTACCCCTATACTATTATATTCCAACTCCTTAAGCCTGGAATGAACGCCAGACCCTACGCCAATGCTATCCACTCTCAACGGGTCAGCCCTACTGATTAAGGGGCATACTAATTTAACTATTTGCATGGGTTCATTACAATCTAAGACTCGTTGCCATTTCGCTATTCTGCGAATTCCGTCCCAATATGACTTAGTCAATACAGTAAGGTCCGTCCCACTATCTGCAGGGTCTAATCCCCATATTATATTACCATCAATGGACCAGTCGTTATTAGATGCACGTATGATATGATCCCAAGGTATAAGTGCATCTTCCGCTGAGTCTGGAAATTCGGAATCATACAAAATCTTAAACTCTGTGGGGCTCAAATTATCTCGCTGATCGTCTATTTTTTCCTGTGATATCCTGCCTTCCATTACTCCTTGTTCCCAAGAAATATGAATATTCCTATATTTAGAGTCTTTCCATGCGGCATAGAACTGGTTTGATTTATCCCAGGGGTTTCCTATCTGCACTATTTTAGTCTCGCCAATCCCAGAATCCTCCTCCATCCGGCTAACCTTCGTCCTGAATACCTCATAAGACAAGAGGCATGACTCATCTATGATTATCAACTGCCCGCCATGACCCATTAACCTGTCCCCTGTACCATAGCCTGATAATATACGTATATGGCAACCGTTTTTCATGGTTATATGAGTTTTGCTAACTTCTGTTTTTAACCGTTCCACGCTGCTGGCCCTGGTATCCACCAATCTCCTTAATTCTGGACTTACTATAATATTCTCAGCCACATACTCCATAAGCTTGCTTGACTGAGCACGCTGTGGGCTAATCACATCAATCTCATGGCCTTCATTGATATAGGCCCATAATAGAATAGCAATCGCCACGGCCCACGTTTTCCCGTAACGAGTGTGTGCTGTGATGCAAATCCTTCTATCTGGTTTGAATACTATAACCTTAATTATTTCTTCCTCACCCGGTGTTATCTCTTGCTGAAACAATATCTTACATAGTGTATATACGTCCTGATCATTGACGGCTTGGTCAATGGCACAATGCCTGAAAAACTCCACCGCTATGGTCATTTAATCCTCCTCGATCTTGATAACTCGGCCCAGCTTATACGGGCAGCTAGGGCAGACCTCCGCACGGAACTGGTTAAAAAAATGCTCCTTGTCCTCCTCGGTCCATTCCTGCATCTGCTGGATAATGTTCACCTGGCGGTTATCAATGTAATCGCCAGCTATCACCACGTTGATCCGCTTGATGTCGGCCTCGGTCTTGATGGCTGTCACCATGTCCCTGAGTATCCGCCTCTTATCCTCCAGCTCTCCATACTGCATGGCCTCAATCCAGAGCTGTTCATATCGGTCATATATCTGTGCAATCTTATTGGTTTTATCGACTGCTTCGTTAATAATTCTGGCCTTTTTTCTTGCTACTGGCTTCCTTTTGTCGAGGTACTGTTTAAACTGTTTGACATACCGTTCATCCTTCAAATAAGCGTAAAACGTCCCCCTTGATATGTCAAGCCTCCGGGCCATTTCTGACTTGGAAAATTTACATCCTGTATCTGCCATTTCTAGTATAAGTTTCCCATATTCCCGGGCGAACTCTTCAGGGGTCAGAGCACAAAAACCAGATTGGTGTCCGTTCTTACTCATTCCCCTCGCCTGGTCCTCGGGAATACGTTATCATGCCACTCAAAGCTCAGGCCATACGTGAATATTGGGCTTTGTTCGGTGAGCTCGGTGATGATGCCGTCGGTCACATCCGCCTCGATGATCTTCACATCTTCGACGGGCTTATAAGTGGCGATACCGTCGCCTGTGAACAGCGCTGGGGTTACTGTGTGCTTATTCTTTTGTTGTTGGAATCCATGATTGTAGAACATTGTCAAGAGCCTCCAGGGTGGCTTTTGGTAAGTATTCCGTTAATAAATAGGGTGACTGGCTTATTGTAGGCTGCAGGTAGGTTGGCGTTCTTGGTGTCGTTCACGTAAGAATTGAAAAGAGCGTCTATGATGTGTTGGTCGCTGTCGCCGTCGGCCATAATGGTCCTGCCTATTCGGATCTTGAACTTAATACGGATACCTCCATTAACAGATAAGAAGATGAGTTTATTTAAGCCTATCGGTAATGATAAAGAAAAATAAGAAGCGAGGGGGCGGTGATCGAGGCCGGGGAGGGGTTTGAGCGACCGCCCACCTCTGAGGTGTATCTCCTCCTAGTCAATAGGTGACTTCATGGCTGTTGCGGAAAAGCGTGCGAGGTTTGACTCACTCCCAAAAAAAGAGCGTGAACTTGGAGGTTTCCGCATCATTTGAGTGGGATAGAGTGACCTCGCTGTACTAGGTTATGTCAAGACTTCTATAAAAAGTTTTCTCTTAGCTATATTTAACCCCTTGTTAATTATAATATATTTAACTCCCCTGCCCCCCTTGTACTAAAATTACCATACTACTTTATATACTATAATATAAAACTATTAAATAAGTTATAAGGGGGTAGGGGGAGTAAATATAATATAAGAAATTGAAGGTTAATTATATTTTACCATGATTTTAACTATAGCCAGTTCACCATCTTACTCTCCTAAATCTTACAACTCCTTAACATTGCCAAATATATTTAACTTGCAGAACGGATGAAAAGATGAGGTCCTCTGTCTTTTTCGAGGACAAAAGCGGGCTACTCAATGTTATTAACTTTTCAGCCAAATGTTAATAACTTTACAGGCACTATATTTAACGAGGGTCTAAATATATGCAATTTGAAGGGTAAACTATATATAAAATATATTTGAATGATGGTTATTGAACTTGGAGGTTCTTGAACATGACCGATAAAAAACCATCAACCGAGGAGCCTATCCTCGCAGTTTTAAAACGGCTGATAGAAGAGATAGATCAAGACTTGGACGACTGCAATGATATTTCATATCAGCGACATCTGAACAGTAAAAAAAAGGGCTATTTATCCGCTCAGAAAATTGTATCTGATCGAGCTACGGGATTGGTATTGTTAATTAGCCGTTGCCGAGCGGGTGATACTTGCACTCTGGCTTGTCATCATAAACATTGGCATCTCCCTGTTGATAGCTGTGTTGATCAATGCTCAGCTCATCCGAGGGGCAAATGTGAAAATTTTACAGCTGGAGTATTTTTAAAAAGGAGGCTGGAGCAGTGAGACTCTGGTCGATACATCCCTTATATTATATTACAGAGGGCGACAAAGAACTATGGGGGAGAGGATAATATGAATTATGGACAAGAGGATGAGTATAAAAAAGTATGTCAAAAGTGTAATACGCCTGGGTTAGCCTGGACCCAGGTGTCAGGACAATGGCGACTAGTGGACCGGGCTGGAGTGCTGCACGTATGCCCTCAGAACCAACAGACTGGCGGACAGCAGACCCCCAAGCCTCAGCAGAATGCAAAGAAACCTTATACGCCCAAGGCAGGCCCGGACGCTGAGAAGGTCAACACAGTGGCCATGATGGCCTGTGAGCTGTATATTGGGGCACGAGCCAACTCACCGAGCGAGGCTGTGCTCATGGCGATAGGGATATATAATCAAACGGTGGACCAGATCAAAGGAGCGAGATAAAATGGAACATACAAAAAATGAGTTTGAGGAATGGAAAGAAAGGCCAGTAATGACCAAGGGATACCCAGGGAGCCCCCACAACTTTGAAGTGTCTAGGGAAATTGAAACCGATTATATGACGGGTCTTAAAAGAACTACCATTACAATGTCCTGGGTTGGAGAACTTGACAAGGATATCGCTGAAAAGTTTTCAATATTGAATGAGGCCATAATAAAAAAGATGGAGTGAGATAAATGAGTAAAAAAGCGGAGTGCTGGGTTCCCACCTGCAAACGAAAAGAGTTCAAAGGGCACATGAAGGTCGAGAAGTTCAGGAACCCCGTGACAGGTAGGACCACCCGGGTCTATACCTGCAGCCGATGCCGTGATGACAACAAGGGCGATGATGTTAATGGAATATCAAAATTATTTAGATAAATGAGGACGATTAAATGGGTAAAAAGGATTTTTATTGTGAGGTCCACGAAACCAGTGATTATATGGCTGTTGATGAGTGGGGTGTCCCTTACTGCCGATGGTGCAAAAAAGCCGAATGGAGAAACAAAATAAAAGAGGATGTGAACATGGGAAGAAAAAAGAAGCGAGGTCGACCGCCAAAGAAAAAAACAATACACAGGGCGACTAATGAACTACCTATAAGAAAAAAGCCGCCTATACAGCCCTACAAACCGAACCCTAATGAGGCGAGGGTGTGCAAAACGTGCGGAGGGAGGGCGTCAGCTATTACCATCAAAGTAGGTACTAGGACCCGCAGCATAAACCGATTTTTCTGCGAGGGTTGCGATGATATAACCGAGATCGAGATAATTCAATTAAAACCGATGAAAGTGATCATAACTGAAGAATGCTACAATATCATTGCTGCGGTGGCTGAAGAGTACGACATACCGATGAGCAGAGCGGTAGAACGATTATTAACTAGAAAAGAGGGAGAACAATGACCAATAAAAAAACGAGAGATGTGGAAATAACACCAAACCAGAACTATTCCATCCTGACCAATTTCAACGAGGAGCAGGCTGAGAGAGTGGAGAGAGTAAAGAATGCCTCAGGACTGCCCTGGACCGATTACATCGATGAGGCCAGTATAATGAGGGAGAACGGGCAATATGACGCTATGGAGCATGTTATCAATAACGTCATAGAGCTGGCCGAGCAGATGACGCCAGGCTCGGGAAAATTATTGAAAATATTTAAACCGTATCTAAAAAGCCCCCCTCAGGATGGATTTATGGACCGTCTGGAGGAACACATACAGTACATTTTCACGGGGCGGAAAAATGATACCGAATGAGGCCCCTGACTGGTGGGAGGACCTTTTTGAGTCCTTGCCTGATCTGGAGGAAGAGGGCCAGCCCAGGAACTACAGGGCGGCCATCAGCGAGGCCATTACTGACTGTGGTAAAATACCTTATGCGGCCGTGGACGTGTATCTGTCAGACCTGGAGAAGATACACCAGGACCTCAGACCTGAGACCACCCGGGACCCTGTGGCCATGCTCACCAAGGGCGACGAGATATTAAACAAGGTAGGCCGGCGAGTAATGAAAGAGATGGATCCCGATGACCTTACCATCCAGCTCCTGCCTCAATTAAATATCAATCTCATCGGCGGGGATGCTGCGACCAATAGACCTATTGGGTCCGTGAGGTATGCTGAGACTGGGACGCTGATATCATTCATAGGCATGATACAACGGACCTCAAGGCCCCAGTATAGAGCTTTGAAAGAAGGATATCAATGCGCCAGATGTAAGGTTCCCCAGGTGATCACCCAAAAATATTATATGGAGCATTTGGCCCCGTATGTATGTCCCAAAGACCTCGGAGGCTGCGGCAGAGCTACCAGCTCAACCTCGTTTAAACGGATACCTAAATTTGACATATCCACCAGAACGCAGACCATAGTGGTCCAAGAGCCCTGGGAGGAGATAGGAGGAGCGAGTAATCGGGAAAAATTAGAATG
>JGI10211J34971_10003063_pt1 | contig 13459 bp, 11 predicted proteins | sample Etolagsediment_FD_34971 | JGI IMG/M metagenome (IMG submission 34971) | reverse complement strand
CGAATAAATCTCTTGAAACATTAATAATTGAAGCAGATGTATGAAGTTCTCTATTTTCTTTTGTGGTATCATTATTACCAAATGTTTTAAATGGCGCATCGTAATCTTTATAAAATAATTTATTGATAGAATGCCAAGTAGGTAATGCAAAGTAATTAGTATTTGTAGAACCACTCGTTATTGTTGTGATATGGTCAGATGAACTTTGGTAACTAAATATAGAACCACTTCTTGCTCTTATAGCCCAAACTCCACTTCCACTATCATTGTTAGTGAATGTAAAGTTCTTATATGCCTTGAAAGGTTTTATAGATATGTCTTGTGGGTCAAGATTTTTGAACATTAGTTTGTCCTAAAAATCAAGTTTCACTTTAATAATAGCTTCCCTTGAATATGAGTTTAATAATGGTTTTGATAACTTAGCAATTGCCAACAATTCATTATCATCATTGTAAAGACCAACTTGTGTTACAAAAGTTTGTGGGTCTTTAAAGAAAGTTGTTTGTGTAAACGAACCATCAGAACCTGTAAAGAATGTTGGATTAGAACTAAAATTAAACTTCTTGTTGTTTACTCTACAAAAGAAATTTGTTGAACTAATTTCTTCTTCTCTACGAGCTGAGAAGTATGAACCTTGTGTGGCTGCTCCCGAACCACTTGTGATTGCGTTAAACAATCCTTGTGAATTGTTATCATTAGTATTTGAATTAGTTAATGTAACAACTGATGCTGATGCCAATGTATTTGGATTTAATAAAATAATTCCTAAGTCTGGGTAAAACAATCCATATGCTCCACCTGGTTGAGTAGCTGCTGGTATTGCAACACCATTTGAAATAGAACCACTAACAACATTAAATACTCTACCACCTTCTGCTACACTTGGTGTTAAGTTTGTTGAACTATCATCAATCAATGAAATTGGTTTTCCTCTTTGAGCTGCTGGTAATGCTAAACTACCACTACCTAATTCTAATTGCCAATTACCTGGGTCAACCTTTTCTCTCATACGAGCTCTTTGAAAAGATACAAAGTAAAAGTCTTTTGATGTTGAACTTGCTCCAGTAAATGTAAATCGGTCTGTGTTTGGTGCCAACAATACATTTCTAAATTGTCTATAAAGTGCTGCTGACTCTCTGTTTCCAGCAGTTGTCTTGGTTGTGTTTCCAATGGAACCACTTCCGTCAATGTGTGCATATCCAATAGCGAACTGAACTTCTGCTGAAGTGTCTGTTGCTGGGTCTGTTTTGTAAACATCTTTAACGTGTGCTGTTATGTCTGAAGAAGCAGTAAAGAAAGTTGTTAAGTTTCCAACACCACCAGACCATAAACCACTTGTTACAATGGTTCGTTGATTTTCTACTACATCATTTTCTATATCGAATCTTTGAAATACTGACATTATTTACTCCTATAATCTACTTGGGTCTGCTTTTACGGTAATTGGTAAATTAAAGGTAGCACCTGTTTGTGTACCAACTACTGTAATGTTTGTTGTTGTTTGTGTTGTGATTGATTTTGAAATAACATTTACTGCTGATGCTGTAATTGTTACTGATTTCTTTCTTTCACCTTCGTTTAAGAATACTGGTGTTGTTGCACCTCTATCAAATCTTAATAAATCACCTTCTCTTGAAAGTTCTCTACCTGGTGAACTACCTACCTGTGGTCTTGGTGCTGAAACTCCAATTGGTGTTATATTTGCTATATCTGTGTTTTGTAAAACAAAAGTATAAGATGTATCTACACCATTTCTTGTATTAGGATTAATAGTTTGTGTTTGTCCTGCTCCATTGAAAGTTAATGAAGGACTTGGTAGTTCCAATATAGGAAGTTTTGCTGTTTCCTTTGGAAGTGTTGTTAATTTATATCTCATCAATTGATTTTCATCTACGAATGCTTCTAATAAAGGCATATTTTCAATCACTGCTCCGTAATAGTTTGAACCATTTGGATGTGTTGTATCGTAAAGTGTGTAATCAATTTCATCGTCTGCTAATGCAAACTTTGTAATTCTAAATTCATTTTGCCCTCTTGACAAAAGTTCACGACCTTTTTTTGTCAATATGGCATCTACCGTTATACTTGTATTGTCTAAAAATCCCATTTTATTTTACTCCTGTGGAAATTATATAACTATTCTTATTCATTAATAAATATAAGAAAGTTAAATTTTCCATTGTTTTATTCTGTTCGTAATTTACTAATATCGGAATCTTGTGTTGTGATTGTTGTTGGTTGAACTTGGTTAACTTCAATTGGTTCTTTTCCGTCAATCGTATTATCTTTTGTCAACAAGGTTCCTTGATAAAAAGCTCTATATAAATTTGTACTATATGCAATACTTTGAACATCAGAACGCTTAAATGATGAACTATCTGCGTAAAGTGGCCCTCTATTGGCATTTGCTTCTGTGTTGTAATAATATTCATATTCATCGTTATGTTCAGCAAGTCTTGAACCAGAAATTATTGGATTTAGTGTTTCGGAAAACACTTTATTTGGCCCAAATAATTCTACACTTGCCGTTGCATATAAACTACCAAATTCTTGTTTTGGATTTAATTTATTCAAGTGAACCAATGAAGGAACTCCTAATGTTCCTAAATTAGAACCACTAAATTCATTTCCTTTTATTTCTCCATTGTAAGTATCATAACTACCAAATGTACTAACTACATTGTCTGGTGAACCACTAATAAATCTTGTTACTTGTATTCCCTCTTGAAATGCATTTGCGTTTTCATAATAACGATTATCAAATTCTGGTTTTTTACCAATGATTTGTTTTGAACGCTCTAATATATTTGGTTCAATCAAGACACCCATTGTAGACTTGGCTCTTGCCGGAACCAATTGTTTCAATTGAGTAAATACACTTGAATCATAATAACTCAATATTCTTAAGTAATCCCAGAAGTTATTTGAATTGGAATATCTTTTAAAGTATTCATCTCTTAAATTTTTTAAATCTTTGTATGTTGGTTTGAACTCATCTCTTGGGTCTCCGATGTAATCATCAAAGTTGAAATCAGCAATACTATAAACTATATCTTCATTAACAACATCAACCGGTGAAAAGTAAACATCAAGTTTATTACTATCGATTGGTGCAGTATCATAAGATGAAACTTCTCTTCTTCTGTTTGGATTCAATACTCCAGTCAATGTAGTATTTTCTAATCTAATCTTTGTTGCGTTTCTTCTTGAAGGCCCGACATTAGGAACTCTAAATTGTTCCATATCAACTAATGTTTTAGAAAAGTTTCCTGTGAATCCATTTACATTACTACCTGAAATGTTTCCTGAATATGTAGTTAAGTGTGATACATTAGAAGCTGTTGGATTGGTTGATAAGTTTCTGTTATCGTCCAATGGAAGTCTAAGTAATAAGTTATCATATGATGATGAAAAGTAATTTCCATTATATGCTTTTGGTGTTCGAACGTGGTTGTCAAATATACTTTGACTTAATGGTTCTGACCACAATCTGAACTCCATTAACGAACCACTAAATTGTGATTCAAATGCAGTTCCTGTACCACCAATGAATAGGTTTCCGTCATTTATAAAATTATTATTATATGATGAAGATACTGCTCCGTCTATTTCAATACTTGATGAAGTTTCATAAACTATTTTTTGTCTGGTAGAATCATATTGTTTTGCTGTTAATTCGTAAATATAATCTCCCGTACCACTATCTTCTAAAATGTCTTTTTGTGTTGTACTACTGGATACTCTTGTCAACATTACTGACCACATATCGTCTGAGAAATATCTTTGTTTTGATGTATCAAGATTTGAAACACCAGTAGATGCACTTACGGTAAATCTTAGAAAACCATATTCAGTAGAGGCACTATTGATAAGTTGAATAGCATAATTACTATCTCGTTGCACAATTACTTGGTCTTTTTTGGCTGGACTTCTAAATCTAAATTCAATAGTTTTTGGTTTTAAAGAATCTGTATCTTTCCAAGGAACTTTAATATATTGCCCTGACTTAAAATCTGTTGCTCGGGTAAACTTTCTTTTGATTTCATAATTTACACCGGTTCCGATATCTGGCCCACCATATTCACGAACTCTCAATATGGAACTTGGAATACCATAACAACTTAACAATCCAGTCATTGCTCTTCGTGTTCCCTTTGCTTTGATAAAGAAAGGTAAGTTTGCTAATATTCGTTTCCAAATTTCTTCTGTTAATTGTTCTTGTGGTGATTCATATAATAGTGTTCCATTTTCGTCTTTTCCTAAAACATAATTTGGAAGTTTAACAATATCATTTCCACTTACTAAATCTAATCCTAATGTTTTGGCAAAATTTCTGGCAACATCTTTTGATATCCCCTCTGAAAGTTTTTCTACTCTAATATTTACATCGGTTAGTGATTTAGTGTAAGTCCAAATTTCATCAAATTGTTGTCCAACCATATCCATAAATTCTAAGAACACATTGTTCGTAGTATCTTGGTTAACGTGTTCTGGTAAAGAATTTCTTAAAGAGTTTGGATTATTAAAGTCATAAGATGACGCACTTGCTATTATATTGTTAAACCAAGTTACACCCTCAGTAGATGTAGTTGATGCCAATGTATATGGTTTTGATGAAGTAGTTTTTGGCCAAGATGTATCGTGAAACTGACCTTCTGATGAACTTACATATGATGAACTTTCAAAATATAAAAAAGTTTCATACGGGTCAAATGAATTGATAACTCTTTGTCGTTTTCTTTCTATTCCTTGTATTCTTGACAATGAACTCGATATCGATAATAGTGAAGAACTATCTGAATTATATCCTTCAATCAATTCTAATTTTGTTCTAAAGTTTCTAATTCTTCTTTCAGCATTTGAAAAGTGAACAAAGTTTCCAAAACCAGTATCGTCTAATTCGTTATATGATGTTGTTCTTTTTTGGTAGTCTATGTTTGGTTGGACATTTAATAAACTACCGGATATTAATTGTCTTTCAATATCTCTTGTATCGGAATCAACATTACTTAACAAATCATTATTGTTTGAAAAGTTTGTTCCTTGAAAGTTAATTGGATTGTCAACTGAATTAAAATTTGGTAATCTTAAAAAGATACCATTATTATCTTGTTCTTCAAATGGAACTAACTTTACTCTATCACGATAATTTTCTAATCTCTTTTCAACTAAGATTGTTCTATCTCCAACCACAATGTCATCTGATAGTGCTTGTTTTAATTTAAAAACTCTTTTAGTCCCGTCATCACTCAACTTTGAGTTGATAATTAAATAATAATCATTACCTACTTTTAAATAAGTTTTATATCTGTTGATATTATTTTTTATATAGTTTACTCGGAAGTTTATAAATTTATTAGAAACTTGGTCATCACCTTTATGTTCTTTTTGATTTACTCCATCATTGTATGATAGTGAAACACGAACACGATTTGTATCCAACACTTCTTCAATCGTTGCTACATAATCTCTTTCTGATATTTTCGCACTAACATTAGCAGGTGTGGTTATGGTTTCGGTTGAACTTATTTGTGTTGAACCACCACCACCAACTCCACCAGTTCCAGCACTTATTCTTGCACGAATATTTTCTCGTGCTTGTCCTGGTAAACTAATGTCTTCATTTATTGGATTGAAGTCAAATTTGTAATCTGAAAATGCTTTTGCCATTATCTTATATCATATGCCCTATCTTGTAATGCTTGGTCTGCATAAAATTGTTCTAATTCTGTTGAATCGGTATCATTTAAAATTTCTATCAAATCTTCAGTTGTATAATTTGGAACTTCATTATCACCCTCATAGTCTTGTACAAAAGTTGAAGGTTCTTCAAAGTCATCAAATGAATCAGAATTGTCCGTATCTTCTAATCCAGAAATTTTATACATTTTCGGTATTACGATTTCTCCACCGACCATATTTTGTGTAAATCCTCTGTCATTGGGGTCAATATCAAATTCTAAAACATACGGGTCTTTTGAATTAAACTTTATAGCACCTGACTCATTTTTTTTAATTGGACGATATTCAATTATTTCACCCATTGCTTTTAAATTATTTTTGTAAGATGAGTTTTTTAATTGTTTATCTACTTCAACTATTAATTCTGTTTTATCTGGTGATATGTCAGATATGATGTAATTAAATTCTCTTTCAAATAATTCTTTTCTTTGGTTAGTAGATTTTTCATCTCCAATAAATGTAAAGAATCTGGTTTCTCCATTAATTTCTTTTTCATCTACTTTACCATACCATACTTTTCCTTGGTCATCAACAAATACACTTTGTTCTCTACCAGCAAGTCTTCTTAAAAATTTATACTCTACATCATACTCACCTTCAGTAAAACCCAAATCTCTTAGATGTTGTCCTATGTCTAAATCAATGAACTCTCCATTTTGGTCAAAGTTTAAATTATCAATACTGAGTGGTGATTCTTGTAACAACTCACCTGTGGTAGAATACACACATATTATTAAGATGTCGTTGTCAAAATCTCTACCATAACTACTATACACTCTTTTTAGTGATTCATAGTTTTTTATTTCTTGTTGTGTAAATCCGTATTCTGCCATTATCTATCTTGAACATATGGTAAACCAAGTTTTAACCATATTTCTTGTCCTCTTCTTGTATGATATAATTGTTTATTAATTACATCATCATAAATAAATCCATCTAAATCTCTTTTCAAATCTCGGTAGTTTGCTCTTGGTCTTCCTTTTCCACCTAACCCCTTTTTCTTTCCTTTCTTTCTAAACTTTTCTACGTTGATTTTATCTTGTCTAAAAGATTCCCAACCTGGAGCATTTTTTCCACCTACTGGGCCTTCTGTTTTGAAAAATCTATTAAGTCTACTATGTAGTAAATCAGTTGATATATCTGGTGTAAAGTTTTCATTAAAGTATTCACTAATAACTTGTATCAGAAAATCTCTATTGGTCATTTGAAATTCAACTTCTTCTTCTGATACTGATGTTGTGGTTTCTGTTGGTTCGGTTGTGGTTGTTTGTGAATTTGGTATGAAAAAAGTAAACTCATTAGGAACTTGTTTTTCAAAAAATCTTTGTTTGTTTTCTAAACGAACTTGTTGAAACGATTCCTCAACTGAAACTCCTTTTACATTACTTTCAAAAGAAACATATGTCCCGTCTTCATCTCTTGGTGGAACATTAGCATCAACCGAACCTGATATCTGTTGTCTTTTCTTTAAGTCCTCAACTTTGGCCAAATACTCATTGATATCACTATCTATCATATTGTTGTAAAGTTGTGATTTTCTTTTTGCTTCTTCTATTGAATATGGCATTTTATCTCACTACTCTAAATTCATAATTGTCATCATAGAAGTTTATTTGTTCATCTGATGTTCCACTACCACTCACAACTTTAATTGCGAATCTGTAATTTCTTTCTGCTTGGAATCCGTTCATCCATAAGTTAAAATAATTACCTGAACTATCACAACTTATTTTTGAACCTGTTCCAAATGGAATAATTACTTCCTCAGTATCAGCATCTCTTACTGAATAATATATTGAACCACTTGGTAAATATTTTACAGTAAGTTCTGATGGTGTGGTTGAGAATGCTGTTGTAGGATAAAGTTCTCTACCCACAACTCTAAACTTCACGATTGAACCCTCTTTGTATTCTTGTCTTAAATTTTTAAAATAAACTTTTAATCTTTCCAAGTCTGAAGAACTTAATGCTGATAAACTTCCTGTTGCCCAAGAACTATCGTCCCATTGAACTTCCAACTTAGGTGGATAGATTGTGTGTGTATCGGTAGAAAAGAATTTTAAGTTTCCTAATCTTGTTGAACTACTTTCATCTTTTGTTGTATCACTACCTGGATTGTATGAGAAATCTCTTGAACCTGTATACAATGATTCTCGTTTAACAATAAATCCTCTATTAGGAAATAATGATGAAGAATAAATGTGATTCTTGACTAAGTCCGTTACATCTATTCTGACATCTCTTGTTGCTTTGGTCATATTAAATGATGAACTAACTGAATATTGTCCACCTTGACTTCCTGTCCACCAAGAACCTCCGTCAGTCAAAACTGAACCAGTTACCCAAGGTGTTTGTTCGTCGTGGTTTCTATATTGATAACTTACTCCGTCAGTCGTTACTGGGTCGTGGTCAAGTTTACCATTACCCTCAGTCCAATCACTACCACTCACCATATATGCGAATAGATTTTGATTTCTTAATAATTCTGATGAACCAGCGTCATATAAATTTAAATAATACTTTGCCGTAGAAGGAATCTTTCCGTCTTGAATAGATGATGAAATATCTGTGTAATCAAATTGTATTAATGCTCTTGAAATGTTTTGTACTGAACCATTTTCAGCAACAACCTTGTTTACTTCAAGTATTTCATCTGCACCAGTATTGATAGATGATGTTGTACCACCTGAATATATTGTTGCGTCTTTATCTCCAAATATAAAATAATGCATTATCTATCTCCTACTACACGACCTTCAATATCTGTATTAGGGAACTTGACTTCAAAGATACTTGGGTCAAGTGATGGATATACGATTCCGTCTTTTGTTGCTGATTGTGTGTCGTATACATTTCCACTATATCCGTCAGATACTAAGTGTTTGTTTGTAATTACTATAAGTTGTTTATTAGGATTATTATCCTCTGGTGGAACCACCGAGACAACTCCGTCAACCAATGATAGTTGATATGCTATATCTGATAACACAATCGGTTGATTGATTTGCCATTTATCTATTCTGAAAAATTCTTTTACTTTTTGTATTGCTCTCAACAACACATCATTTTTATTGTATCCTCTACGAACCACAATACTAAATCGTACTCCTATATTGATTATGTATCCGTCTTTAATATTGATAGCATCTGTTAATACTCTGTATTGAGAAAGATATGTTTTTAAATTTTCTTTTACTGCTGTGTTTAGTTGTGTAAGTTTTTTGTTTGCATTATATCCTAAAGTATATAGATTTAATGCTAATGGATTAGCTATACGATTACCACCTTTAACTTCTACCACTTGTCCATTGATAACTTCTAATTGACCTTCTTCTAATTGTTCATCTTGAACGATAAATGCTTTTGCTATGTTTCCATATTTTTGTGGTAAAGAATATGCTCTGATAATGTAATCTTGTCTGGTTACTGCTCGGTTTTGAGCGTTGAAAAACGCTGTTGTATTCTCTTTTATTTCCTGAGTAGTTTCCTGACTTGAACCACCAGTTGCTTGGTTAGGATTTGTTATGGTTAAACTACTTTCTGCATTAGTTACTAATGTAGAATCCAGTCCAGTAGAGTCTACTGAAAATGTTATTCCACCCAATCTTGTTATAGAGTTTGCTCTAACATTGTGCTCAACTGCTCCACCATAATCATATGTTACGGTCAAAGTAGTATTACTTGGTGCTAATCCAAATGTTCTTGTTTTTAAAAAGTTAGTTGGGTCAAATGATTCATCTAATCTTGACACACCAGTACCTAATGCTGAACCAACATTATCTGGGTTTGGAATTAAATCTTCATCAGCATTTTCACTAACACCCGAACCAAATCTTAATTCTAAGTTATCATCTTCAAGAACTCTTGTAGTAAATCTTCTTGGTGTTTTAATTAACTTCATCAAGTATGGTGTATCGTTTTGATATTGTGATAATGCGGGGTCATTTAATGATGTGTTTTCTACTGATTCAAATACTGTGTCTTGTGCTAAGAAAGGAACTTCATACCAAGTATTACCATTACTATCAACAACTGATATAATGTTTGTTGCTTTTTTATTTTTCAAAACAACCTTGTTAAACTTTTTAGCATTTCCAAAAGTAAAAGTTTCTGATGCACGAGTTCCTGATTTTGCTATTGCACTTTTTGTTAACTTAAAAGTTGTCGGCACATTACCTGTTGTAGGTGTAACCATTTCAACTCTCATTGGGTCAAGTGAACTCGATACCTTGAAGTTTACATCATCAAGAATTGTAAAGTCAACACCTGTATCGGAACTTACAATACTATTGGCAGATAATACTCCACCATATCGTAAGTCTGCACTATAAGTACCACCATTGTTTATTGCTGGAACTTCCATACTGACTTCTATTTCTGCTGTTGAAGGTGTTGCTAATTTAGGTTTGTATCCGTATGATTGAGCTAAATTTAAAATATTTTTTCTTTCTTCTGCTTGTTCTAAAAGAGTTTCTCTAAATTGATTATCAACATAATAATTCATTACATCTCCAACATATGCTGCCATTTCTATAAACATCATACCTGGTGACGATTCATTAAAATCATTGTATGTGGTTGGGAAATAAGTTTTAGCAAACTCAATAAGGTTTGCTCTAATGTCGGCAAAGTCTCTACCGAGATAACTTACTTCTTTTTTAACTATCTTTTTATTAGTGTTGTAATCGACTGCCATTTTATGTTCCTTCAGAATCTACATTGAAATTAAAAGTGATAGAATCCAATGAGTTTGGTTCAATTGTTGTTGAGTATTCAATTTGAATATTTACCATATTTGGATTGGATTCATTTTGAACTACAAATATATTATTAATATTTACATAAGGTAAAAATGTATTAAGAGATTCAGTTATAGTGTTTTGTATATCATCAATAAAAGAATCGGTATATGGTTCAAATAAAAGTCTTTGTAAATCAGAACCAAAGTTTGGCTGAAATACTCTTTCACCTTTACTTGTCAATAATACATTTCGGATATTAGATTTTACTTGTTCATTTAAAGTTTTGGTTTTGTAAAAGAAACCTGACTCATTATGATTTAGTGGAAATCTAATCCCAATATAAATATCATCATTATTATTTAGTTCGCGTGTATTTGACATTATGGTCTAAAGTTCTCACCTTTTTTCTTGTTGTTTATTGCTTTCATCAAACCAGAATAATCACGAGTTAATGCATTCACTACATCTTCTGGAACTTGGTCAACTTTTACACCTGCCTTTTTGATTGTTTGAACTGCACCGACTTCTCGTTTTCTTTCTTTATTTCCACCCATACCTAAATCACCATAACCCAGTACATCTGCCATATTGTCAGAACCCAATATACCACCACCCAATGTTGGATACTCATCAGTTTGTCCTGATGAACCCAATGGTTTAGTGTTGTTCAATACTTCGTTCAACGCTTGGTTTGATGTGTATTGTTTTTTTGGTTTTTGTTTGACGTTTGGTTTAGGTTTAGAAATCGTTTCTGCTAATTTGATTTCTTCTTTGTCATTAATAAATATCTCACTCAGTTGTTTTTTGATTTCTTTACGGACAACTAATTCAATTATTTTTACTAATTCGTTTTTCTTCATTTTATTTTAACTCCTAACTTATGTTTAAAATTTTTGTAAAGGTTTCTATTTGTTCTACATCAGAACCGAAACTTTCATATTCTGATAATGCATTTAAAAATGTTTCTGTACCACCATTGTCAACAAAGTTTTCAAATTCTTCAACACTATCACTTATCTCTACTGCTTCTCTAATTAATTCAATACCTGGAACATTTTCCAAATTAGAAACACTATCTAATGCAGATAATACTCCGGTTGGGTTTTTACTATCTATTGCAGATTTTAATTGTAATGCTGCTTCAAGTTTAGAAGAGTTTTGGTCACTCAGTTCTTTTAATTTTTTTAATTGTTCTTCTGTAACATTAGTGATGTCATCTATAACACCAGAAATACTTTTTGGTATCGGTAGTGCATTTCTAATTTCATCTGGTGTTTTTGTTTCAAATATTTGTTTGTTTAAAAATTCTAAATTAATTGTTGCGTCAATAAAGTTTTTTGCACCATCTAATCCTTTTACTATATCCTTTATACCTGAAGGCAATGTTACTGGGTTAGATAACTTTGGAACACCGAGTGTCATTGCTTGTAAAAACTTTTGTATACCTGTAATTTGTTTTACAAATCCCATCATATCCAATTCTGGAAAGTTTGTTGTTTTTCCTTGTTTTGTTTTGTTTATTATTTTACCTTTATTTGATATATCATTAGTAATGGTTTTGGCAGTGATGTTTACTCCCTCATTATTTTCTATATTAACACGCTTACCTTTTATATGAACATCGTTTTCCGAAAATATTGCTATGTCATCTTTTTTACTATTTAAAACAATCCTATCAGAATCAAATACCAATTGTGGTTTATCATAATCAATATTAAGTAATTTTTTAAAATCTGAAGTTGGTTTTGAATACTCAACCTTTTCGTTTGTAGTTATGTAAATTGATGAATTGTCATTTTGTAAATTTTCAAAATATGGTTCATCATTATTTTTAAACCCACCAGCAACCAATTTAATGTTTGGTGATTTTTCTATTTTGTTATGACCAAGTCTAATGGTGTTTCCAAATCTACCACTAATAATTGTATCACCTTCTCTTGGTGTTAATCTTGTAACATCTTTGTCTGGTGTAAAATACCTTCCTGAACGATATTGGTCAAGTGGTGTATTCTGATTTAATGTGTTAAAATTATTTCCCAAACCAGAAGTATTACTTATGTTGAAGTCAACACTTCTTGGTGGTAAATTTAATTCAGCAGGTAATTTAGAAAAATAATATCTGTTGTCATTAAATTCAAATCCAATCACGACTTCACCGACTACTGGATATTGTATCACATTTTGGTCTAATGGAAAAAAGTATCCGTCTTCAACTTGTTGGTCGTGCTCAGAAACAATATATCTACCTCTAATGGTTCCAATTCTATTTACATCTGGATTATCATTTTCATCTGTAAACGGGAAATCATCTTCTAAGTCAACAAACACATCTAATACTTCTATGGGTTCTAATTCATAGAATATTTTTTGGTCAGTTAATTTTTTTAATAATACCTTTGCTTGATTCTTAGTTAACGGATAATCTCCATTAGAATCATTATCTCCGGCACCAAACTTATCTATGGTGTATGACATTAATTTTCCTTACTGATAGAATTTTCTATTTCGTCTTTTTTGATTTGTAACTCTTGAACATCAGATTCTATGGCATCCATAAGTTGTTGTTTTTCTGATTCTGATAAACCGAACTCATCTCCACTATCTGATACTCTTTTTTCTGCTGCTGTAATTCTTTGAACGATTGTTGCCAACTTAACCAATTGTTCATCGTTCTTAACATTGATTTCTAAATATTCTTTCAACATAGGAATAATCTGAACGGCTGTATCTCCGTCTTTGATAAATCCCACAACCTCTTTCATCAATACTTCTAATTGTTGTTTGTTGGTTTTGGAATTATCGTAGATGTCTTTGAATACATCAGATAAGGTTTTTCCTTCGAATATTTCGTAATCTTTTGCCATAAATTTTACCTAACAATAAATATAAGACTATGAAAAAAAGGGAATATATATTTATATATCGGTTTATTTTTTTGATTTTACTATATAGTTATTATACGAAATCGGAAAAAC
>JGI10211J34971_10003062_pt1 | contig 13459 bp, 16 predicted proteins | sample Etolagsediment_FD_34971 | JGI IMG/M metagenome (IMG submission 34971) | reverse complement strand
ACTGCCATGTCCTCTAACTGCTGCTTGGTGAAACGAGTATCATCCTCTTCATCCTCTTCTTCCACGGGGGCGGGGGCGGGGGCAGGAACCTCGTCATCGACCTCTTCCAAGTCGATAGGAGCAAGACCATTGCTAAGTTCCAGCACTCGCTTGATGCCTGCGTCGAACGTGTCGTAGATGATCTGCTCAGCGTCTTCGTCATCCCATAACAGCAGCACCGTGTCAGGCTCCTGCTTCAGTTGGGACTGGAACGAGTCGCGTACCTTGGTGACTGAACCGAAGTCGACCTCACGGAAATCGCCGGGAACTCGCTGACCCTCGGTGTAGTACAGGACAAAGTTGATCTGGTTGTCCAGCACGTAGTCGTAGATGAAAGCGAGCGACGACGGAACCGGTGTACCCGACCACGACAGGAGAAGTGTGTCGTTGTCGTCCAGAGAGAGGTCGTGGAGTGACTCCCTCAGCGCCTGCTTCGTGGCACTGCCTGTGCCAACGATTGCGTATGTTGCCATGTCTGCTCCTTCTGTTGGGGAGCAGTCACTCTACAGGCGCGTCACGTACCTGTCAAGGGAGGGAGAAGAAATAAGCATCGATGGCATCCATGCCGGGTACGGCGTTGTAATCCACGATGCTGTAGTCGTCAGCAACATTAACAGGGAAAGCCCCAAGGAAATAGTTGCTGAGCAGCGACTTCTTGACACTGTAGTTCTCTGTGTACACGGAAATAGATACGTAGGGGTCGCCGTTCTGATACGTGGACGAATCGCCGGGATCAGGCTCCCCATCATCAGACCAGTCGTAATCATTAATGAGAATGCTCGTGCCGGGAGTTGTCACAGTATCAATGAGCCAACCGCCACGGTAGTTGTTCCCGTCGAAGTAAGAACCGACGTTGTTGCGCTCTGCCAAGAAGTATGTGGCATCAAAAGAGCCAGCAGCACTAAGGTCAACCAAGAACTCAATAAAACCAACTGTGTACTCAGTCAGTGATGCGTTATCAGTAATAGGTACCTCAATGTAGTTGAGTCCCTCAGAGCGCACTACCCTGTTTGACTCGCCCATGACGTTACCGCTCTCATCGGTCATACGTGCCCAGACGAGATGCTCTGTTCCGACACCGCTGTGCATTGAGAAGAAAAGGCTATCACCTTCCTTAACAGGAACTGGGCAATCAATACGGAACATTAGGTGGGTCACACCGACAGAATCTCCAGAACCGTTTGACGTGTAACGAGTACCACTCTGCGTGTGGATGGTGTAAGCGCTGTACTTAGTGCTTGAGAACGTGTAACCGCTTACAGCGAACGACATGTCATCGACAGTTAGTGTGACTTTGTTGCCGTCTGCGTTGGTCGGCCATGCACCGTCTAGGTACGCAACAATGTAATCACCGCTGTCTACAGCAAACCCGTTGAAGTCTGTAGCGGAGGCCGAGGCCGTCCAGTACATACCGGGGGCATACGAAGCACCGAGTGGCTGAGGATAAGTGTCAGTGTCGTTGACATCGTATGTAGTGGGATCATATCCCCCCATATTGTAGCGAGGGGGCACCGCTTCGACTTCGTGTGCGGCGCGGGGCGGCGAGATAAGCCCAGTCGCGTCAAGAGGATCGGTGATGTAATTAGTGCGCTCAGCGTAAAAGGTGACTTCTTGATTCGTCTCGTCAATTTCAATGTCACATCCAGATAGCGCCCTACCGTATAGACGCAGACTCTCATACGAACCCTTTGACCTACGTAGGTACCCAATGTCGTCTAGGACACGCCTGATACTTGTACCTGAGTACAAGGTAGGTGATAGGTACAAACCCATCATGTTGGAGATCGCCTCAAGATTCTCCGTGTTCGATTCGTACGGGTCTTTACTAACCATCAAGTAGTCAATAAGAGTTCGTACCCTGTCCATCTCAAACCCGAACACTGACAAGAACCGGTACAAGGGGCCGATCTTGGTTCCCTCTGGGAAGACTCCTATGTCAGTAAGGCTGTACGAAGCATCATCAATATCTTCACCAGTTTCGATGTCCAGTTCACGGTAATACTGAGGGATGCGTTCCCAAAGCAGCGTGGTAGAGCCATACATGACGGGATTGATGACCTCTAGCGTGGCAACTTTGTCATAGTAACCGGTCGGGTTAGCAAGGCTTCGATACCTAACGAACAGTGAGTAATACGACCAAATACCTTGAGTAACTCCTGTGTGGTCGTAGGAGAAAGTTGTATCGCTTTCTACGAGCACAGTTCCAGAGTCGATAGTTTCTGGTGAACCTTCATACGACTGAACCAGAACGATCTCGTACGGCAGTACAGAATCACTAAGAGGGTACAGGTTTACGCCCCACGTAAGAGCGTTGACGCCATATGACACCGCTGTCGCCTCAAAGAACGACTCAGCGAACTCTGCTGCCGGAAGTACGTACCCGTCAGAACGCAATGAGGAGTCGACATCACGACTACCGTCGTAGTCCCATTCCCACGTACCGGCAGATGCTGCATTACCAATAGACGCTGCTGCGTTATACGTATCGGTGTCGTACCGTACGTAGGAACCTCGGTCAATTACGTCGCGTCGAAGCGTAAAAGAGACTCTTGCCATGGTTACGAGGTAATGCCACCGCTAGTAGAAACAGTAAAAGTATCTTTCTTTGGCAACTCATACGAGCCTACTGTGATCGTATCTTGAGTGCCCGTATTGCCAGCAGTGTCAAACACCGTGACTATAGCGTATTCGACACCAAATACACCCAGAATTGCCCTGTAGATGGAGCCAAGAGTAAGTGTTTGGTTGAAAGTGACTCTGCTGAACTTAAACAGATTGTCTAGTGCTTCCTCTACCTGCACCTGTACATTAGATGCTTTAACACCGTCTAGAACGTACACGGTCGCTGCAATGTCAATTCCTTGCCAACTGATGGTGGAGGCAACAACGACATCCACACCTAAAACAGAGCGGGGCTGCAAGTAAGTAGTGACATTATTAGCAGTACTTGTGCTAATGGTCTGTGATGAATCCGATGTAGTTAAGTAGTCAGCCTCACGATTGACGTGCGGGTACACGCGAACACTGGCGTTACCAGAGACTCCACTAGGCAGATACTCAACCGCTGCTTTACTTACTCCATCAACGGCCAGAGCGAGGCGCAGGTAGTCACCCTTGGTTACGGCACGATTCTGCGTGGCGATAACGGACGGAATAGTGGACTTCAAAGAGTCAATAGACTCTTCGTTGATACCACCGGTAAAGGCACTAGAAGACACAACAGTTACCCCCGTGGGAGTAACACTGCGGAATCCCGTTACGACGTTGGCCGGGAAGTTGCCGTTAGAACCACTTGAGTAGGCGTATGTACAGGTGATAGTTGCGCCACTAGGGGGAGCAAAACCGTTTGTACTGGTTCCGAAAATGATCTGTGTTTGTCCAGAGGCGTTCAATCGAACTGAGAATACGCGGTCTCCGCTAACAGCAGACGACATTCGATTAACGTAAGAATACTCAGTAGGATTGACACCATCTTCGTACACGTACACCGTTACTGAGTCTCGCACCACACCCGTATTCAGCAAGGTATAACGCTGAGATGCTTGCCCTGTTGAGGACTCGGTCAGAGTTTCGGCGGGGTTATCAACAATGATGCCCTCTTTAACCGGGAACGTAGTATCTGCACTAGGGGCAAGCGACTCTGCGTCTTCGATATATGCATAGTACGTACGATTATCGTATTGAAGAGTGAATGTCGTATGCTTAGACAGATTTACATACGAAGAGTTGCTGTTACGAACAGTCACGGTGCCTGTGGCGCTTGTTCTCGCGTTAGGCACGTAATCTAGAAGGTTCGCGTATGAAAGAACAGATTCACGCTGAGTAGCGGTAGGCAAAAACGTCTCACCGGCAGCGCGGTCAATGTAGTAGTGCAGCACGTCACCCATCTGCGCCCACAGGTCAACCATGACCATACCAAAGTCTGCCGGGTCCCTATCAGTCCACTCGGGGACGACACGGGCGGCGCGAGCCAGAAGGTCTGACTTGATGGAGTTGTAGTCTCTGCTTGAATAATCAAATGCCATTAGAGCGGACTTTCCTCGTTAAGTACGTCAGTAACTGTAAAAGAGAACGACTGTGTACGGCTAAGTGGTAGTGAGTAGTAGACCGTGATTTCCGCTGTGTTCGGGTTAAACGTGTTTTGCCTCACCCGAATGTCATTGATAGTAACACCTGTAAGACGGTTCTGTAACTCAGCGATAGCGTCAAGTCTGAAGTCGGCAGCAATTAGTTCATCTATATCTTCAAATACTAATGAGTAAACGCCAGCACCGTAGTTTGCAATACCAAACCTCTCAGGTGGAGATGTGACCAGTACGTCAACAATCTTTTGACGAATAATCTTGTCGTAGTTACGAGTAATACCTACTCTACCACCCGTAAACGAGAACGGAATTGAGATGCTTTTCACTCATACCTCACCCAAACATATGTGCCCACGTTTTAGGGCCAACAACGCCATCGACATGTAGCCCGTTCGTACGCTGGTAAGAACGCACACGACGATCAGTGGCGGAACCGAACCACCCATCCTGCTTTGCCTTGACCTTACCTTGCACCAATTTCACGTTGTCTCCACGGCTACCTTTACGAAGGCTCTTACCGGGGAACGGGACTGCGGTTTCGGGGGCCTTTTCAACAGGACCTTTGGCCTCAGCCGTGGTGTGGTCGCAGTTTACGTAGTGACCCTGTGAACCGGGTCCCCAGATGCCGTCGACGTGAAGGTCGTGCTCTGCCTGCCACTTCTTGACAGCGTCTTCAGTCTTGGGACCGTAGTCGCCATCTTGAGTAGCGCCGACGATGCCTTGTACCTTCTTGACCTCAGCACCCTTGCTGCCGACTTGCAGCCACGGCTTATTGCCAGCAGGTGCTTTTGGCGTCTTCTTGGCGGGGGCGGGCTTAACATCGGCCTCACCAAGAAGTTCAGCGAAGAAGTCAAGGTAATACTGAGGATCATCGGCATGTTCGTTGCTGATCTCAATATGCACCCAGTCACCACCGGGGGCACCGGAGAACGCACGCTTGTCGTATACCGTAAAGGCGTCACGGTCACACTTGTAGCCACGACCGTACGGCTGGGGATAGTAGTCAAAGATGGCTTCGATACCCAAGGCATCGGCGTGCTCTTCTAACCAATCCATCATGCGGATAGCGTCTTGATAGTTACCTGTACCACGGTACGGGGCACCACGCCAACTAAGGTCGCCAGCCCGCCCCGTCGCATGAACGGACATGGATGACTTCCCTCGTTTTGGTCTTACGTTGAGCGTCCCGTTATTCCAAAGGCCGAAGTGAGCCTCCAGAAGATCAACGAGGGTTTCAAACCCGGCGCGCTTACCGTCGGCAGTTTTGTCGTATCCGGTATACGGACGCTTACTCATCTATATCACTCCCCGAGTTTGACGGCGCTAGCCGACGAATCCCCGATGGGGCCACGAGCAGCAGCAACGCTCTTGACAAGCGAGAGGCCAGCCGCGACGGCAGCAGCCTTGAGAGAATCCCCAATACCCACTGAAAGGATATCGACGGCATCAGTACCGACAAGAGCCACGAGCGTCTGTGCAAACGTAGCGACTGCTCGCTCAACGGCGTCCTTCAGAAACTTAGGATCAAACATGTGTATACCTCCGTATAGGTGGACAACCTTACTCTAGCATAGGTTGTCGTATGTATACGGGTTTCTAGTCCTCGGTCCTCTTGATGCGAGCGCCCAAAAACGCCTCGTCAATCTCTTCCTTGGTAAGTTCTCCATCCATGCTGGCACGTGCCAGTTTCTCGGCAACCTGAGCCACAGCCACAAACCCTGCGAGGAACGCGGCTTTGTGCATAGGAATGTCACCAACAATTGCAGCGCCTGAGATAATGCTAAGGGCTGAGGCCGTGAACGTAGCCACCATCCTAAGTGTCACGTCCCCAATCATTTTAAGACTCATCATCATCGCCTCCAAAGAACAAGAAACCTACGAGGTGGGCTGCGACTGATGCTCCACTGATCCACAGTGCGTAGCGCAAAACCTCTCCTGAGAGAGTGATTAGCACTAAAGCGGTACCAGATAGTGTCCATACGAGGGCATATCCCTCCTTGAACAGTCGTTTCAGCATCAACGTCTCCTTCTGCCACCTCCTGCGGGGGCGGCTGCTGCTGCTGAGACCGTGGCTGTAACCGCAACAACGACACGTCGATCTTCGACGCTGATGCGGCTACCTACTGGAACGTACGTGTCGAAAGACCCGTTGTACACGTTCACTTCAGATTCAAACGCTTCTTTTACCTCGGTGGGGGCCTCGGATAGGGCTTCGCTGACAGCCTCTAGAGTCTCCTCGTCAAGGTTGTCGAAGTTCTCGTTATTGACCAGTTCGTCAAGTACTTCGACGGTTACTTCACCAGTAATGATGCTTTCCACTGACTCAGCAAGTTCGATATCGGTTATGCGAGCAATTATAGCCGATTCAGGGGTCTTAGGTGGCTGGGTTGTCGTCGTTACGGGGACTTCAGTCGTAGTTGTGGTGCTTGTTGACGAGGTGCTCGTCACAGGCACCGTCGTGGAAGTGGTCGAAGTAGAAGTCGTCGTAGAAGTTGTCGATGTAGTTGTCGGGGGGACTGTCGTAGTCGTGGTTGTTGACGTAGTCGATGGCGGTGGCGGTGCGGTCGTCGTCGTTGTCGTGGTTGTAGTGCTTGTTGAACTCGTCGTAGAAGTTGTCGAAGAGGTGGTTGTTGGAGGGAGCGTCGTGGACGGTGTAGTTGTGGGTACGGTCGTGGTGGAACTGGTCGTCGTAGGGGGAAGCGAGGTCGACGTTGTACTTGTGCTTGAGGTAGTCGATGTCGGCACTACGGTGGTGGTCGTCGTCGTTGACGATGTCGACGTAGTGGGGGGCACCGTGGTCGTCGTCGTTGTCGTCGTTGAAGTCGTGGTCGTAGACGTAGTGGTGGTCGTTGACGAGGTTGTAGTTGTTGAGGTGGTGGTTGTCGTGGTGGAAGTTGTAGTTGGTACCCATGTCGTTGTGGTGGTAGTGCCGGTCAGGTCTAAGTCGAATAGTAACTCATACTCGCCCCCCTCGTAGCCGATACCTTGCTGTTGTGGGTAATAACCTGCCCTTAGTCGGTAATCTCCGGCGTTGAGTGTCGTGTAAATCTTCGACGACACGCACTGATCTTGCGCGTTGAAGTTGCCGTCGTCGTCGTATGTGACCAGCGTGTCTTTGTCGTCATACAGCCATAGGTATGGGTCAACTGTTACCTCTTCGCACGACTGGTTACTGTTGCCATAGATGATGACGAGCGTCTGATCTTCCTCTACTGTGAAGAACCAGTCGCTCTCGCTCAGTACTGAGTATGAACCTGCTGATACGGAGGGGGCGTAAAACAGCGAAAATACCCACAGCAATAAAGGCAGAAAGGATATCTTTCGCATGCAATCTCCTCAGTACATCAGCACCAGTTCCCACTCATGTACCAAGGTTGCCATCCGCATCCGTAGTGTTCATCGGCATAATCAAATAACCACTTAGATACCTCAAAGTTTACCACAGGGTCGTACAACTCTTCCCTGTCAGTTATCCCGAACTCTGACTCTAACCAGCCTCTGTGCGCTGACCACTCAATCTGCATCAAGCCGTATGAGTAGGTCTTGTTGGCAATATCGTGCTGGCATCTACTCTCGGAGTACGCGATACGACCGACCTTGGTCAGTTGGTCTACTTCCCAGCCAGCCTCTAGTGCTTGCGGGTACCACTCACTACATTTACCCTCAGGTAGAGCGACGGTGGTTGTCGTGGCAACGATCTTTCTTGTGCTCTTTGGGGCAGGAGCCAATTCCGGTATGGAAGACTCTGTGTCGTGTGAGTCAGCCATCAAATCCTCAATGATAAAAGGATTAATGGGATAAGTCACCTGCGTAGTCGTGGTAACGACTGCTAGTTCAACGGGACTCTGTTTAGTTGCGCTGACGGTAGTCAGTACCAATGCCAGCACGGCTAGCGCGGTGAGACGGCGCATAACGTACCTCCTAGTGATGTCTTCTTCACTAGGAAGTCTACCTCAGATGTCTACGTCTGGCAATTCTGATTGCACTTCTGTGATTTCTGAGGTTGGGGCGATCTGCGTGTCACTAAGTTGGGCTGGCGGTTCGGGGGCGATGACAAACGTACTAATGATGCTCTTATCTTCCGACTTCGGCACCAAACCACCGTGCAGGTGCAAAAAGGTCGTAGGAAACGTAACGATACGACCCTCTACGGCATCACACGTAAAGTCGAAGTAGTCGAAATACGTACCCCCGCCCTTCTTGACAGTATTCAGATACATCACCGACGCCAACACGCGATCCTTACCGCTGGCCCCGGAGTACGGAGAACCGTCAATGTGAGGCTTGTAAAAACCTTTGTTCTTTGTGTACCGTTGGTACTGATACCCAGTATCGGCTCGGCTAACCCACTCCCGAGTAAGGCTGTCATACTGAAGGATGTACTCTGCTAGTACCACTTTGTATAGTTCAAAAATGGCTATTTCAGCCTTACGTAAGAACTCACGTTCCTCGTCATTCTGAATAAACTCGTTGTTCTCCATGATGTGGGAGTCTGTCGACAACTTGGTGTCAGGCAGAACACCGCCAAACGTCTTACCGGGGTGCTGGAAGTGGGGGCGATCTTCAAAGAACTTGATGATCTTGCGACACAACTTCGGTGGTAACACGTTGTCGTGAATGCAGATACCGGCCCCCTTACCGAGGGGCCACTCCATCTTAGTTTTCTTCGGCAACGGTCTTCTCCTGTGCCTGTTCCTGCAACTTAGCGATCTGAATCGCCTGTACGCAGATCGTGAACTCCTTGGGGAACTGACGCTGGAACTCTTGGACGACTTCTTCTGGGGTGATGTTCATGGTTGTTATCCTACAGGTTGTTACCTTCGCTGTCAATATACCCGTCGATAGCGCCGTTCATTGTAGGACGAGGATCGTCAAGATCGTCAGGGGGAGTGGGTAGCGGGATGTCAGGGAACCCCTCTTGGTCAGGGTACTCACGCAACGCCTGCCGATACTCTGCCCATGCCTGTTTCTCATCTGGTGGCAAGGGGCAGTCCTCGGTCTGCGTCCAGTCCGTGCGCTCCAGAAGCCCATTACGTCGCTGACGCATCGCCCGTGCTTCACGCCATGCGTTGTACCGGCGACGCTGCTCCACGAACTCGTCTATCTGTGCCTGCTGTTCAGGTGTGATGCTCATGCTGTCTCCAATGCTTCGATGCGGTCAGCGAGATTCTGAATCGCTGATACGACCATGACTTGGAACTGTTGGTCAAGCCCTAGTGCGAGAGCGCGTTCCACTATCTCGCCATCGGACTTGCGTCGTGCGTCCTCCTGAGGCCAGTAGTCAACCCATGCTGGGAATACCTCATCTACCTCTTGGGCAACGAGTCCAATCTGTGTGCCGTGCGCCCACAGGCCGGTCGGGTCATCGTAGTCCCACTCAAACGTGCGCGGACGCAACTGACGCAGGATGTGCAGCCCGATTTCGTTGTCGAAATCTGCGATGTTCTTCTTCAACCGCGCATCTGATGTTGACCCCACCGAGGTGTTCGACGCATAGTACCTACCTGCGGTCACTGCCGCATTGCCGTTGCCAGTAGTAAGGCTGTTGTCAAAGTGAAAGTTCCAACGACCACCGTACCCGCCATACGCAGAGTCGCTGTTAGAGATGAAGTCGTTGTTTGTTCCACCATTCAACTCAGTGCCAAGATACTGGTCGTACTGGATGGGCGCATTGACATCCAACTCGCCAGACAATTCACGAAGGTTTATCCCGCCTGAACCGATCCAGAGTCTGTCTGAGACGGTGGTCGTCCCAAAAAATGCACCACTAGTAGAGAATGACGCTTGGTTTGTCGTGCTGTTTGCGCTGGGACGAATGAAGACGCTCGCCCCGGACTGGGCAGAGATGTAGGTGTTGCCATCCGTAGCACCACCCGCCAGAACAGAGTATTCTGCGCCGGTCATGTCATCTGTGCCGAACATGGCGTAGTCATCGTTGGCCTGCCAGCGTCCAATCTTGGCGTTCGCTCCACCGATGTTGTTGACTCGTAGTTCTTTAGCGAAGACGATAAGGTTCTCGTCTATCCCACCGCTTGGCGAGATACGCACCTGATTGCGGTCAGCCCACACCGTCGAATTCGCATCTGATGACACGATGACAATGCCACTCTCAGCCGCCATCCACACATACTCACCAGAGGCGTTGCTGCCGAGGTTCCAACTGTCGCCGCCCTCAAGTGCGAGGAAGTTACCGTTGTCGTTCCGAATGTAGTCCGTGATTAATGTGCCGTTGACACTCAAATTCCCAGTAATGGTGTCCCCAGTCACGTTAACGAATCTGGAGTCGGACTCGGTCTCTGTGTAGTAACGCCCATCGTGGGTATGGCTGTCATTTACAACCGCCAAGGTTAACGTCCCGCTACCCAAGTCTGTAAGGGTTACACTTCCTGTGGCATCTCCTGCGAGGGTGATAGTTGGGGACGCATTGATATCTGCGTAAAGAAGGTCAGCCCTACCAGATGTCAGGTACTGAGGGTGATCATCATCCCCTAAACCGGTTAGGTTGCCGTGGTCAACGACTGCTGCTGCGGTGCTAGTAGCGTTAGAGAGCGCATTGCGGTAGTCATCGATCTGGTCAAAGTAACAACCGGGGGTGTTGCTGCCGGTTGCACGGAAAACGATCTTATAGAGGACACGGATTTCCACGATGGGGAGGCCGTCCAAGTCCATGTCGGCCCACGACGCAGCCTCTGCCTGACCAACATTGGAGTACTGCGCCTGACCCATGATCGACAGGATCGGATAATTCAACTGGTTAGTGCCGACAATCCACTGAATACCGTATGAGTTAGCGCCCAGTTCAGTAGTTGACCAGTTACCACCAGAAGAACTGTTGTAGAGAGGGTGCGAGGTCCCCTGCTTTACAGGGAAGTCAGTAGGGGCGTCATACACATATGAGGTTCCTGACCGATAAAAGACAGGGATGCGTGCTGGTCCCTGCAACTGCTGTTCCCACGTGTTCTGCGCGGGGGCGAGGGAGTGACGCACGTCGACCTGCAAGTCCTCGTCAAAGAACGTGCCGTTGTCGATATCCAACTTAGCCTGAGCGTCGGTATTACCGTTTTGCGTACTGGTGTCAAAGTTAGAAGCATCGAATCCATTAGCGTACGCAGCACCACGAGTCCTGTGTAGGTACTCGTGCGTCTGCCAGTCCATGGTAATTCCGTGACGTTCGTCAGCAAAGAACTCGGCACGCTGTGTCGTACTGTTCCAGTAGACATAAGCGGTGGGGCAGTCCTGATCCCACACGAAGTAGTCGGTGCTATACTGCAACTGCCCCTGAGCGTTGAACGAGATGTAGTACAGACCGGTCGTATCTGGAATCTGGATTGATTCCAGATTTGCCTTCTCGTAGCGGAGACCGACGCACCACACCACGTAGGAGCCGTTGGCGGGCTGGATACTGAACGTGCGGGTACCGTTATCAAAAGCGATGTAACTGGCAGTACGGTCCTCATGACCAATAGGTTCATTGCTGGGATCATCGCCCCCAGAACCAGATATACCTACAGCAGTAAGCCACAAGAACTGAGTTCGGTCATCTGAAACCGCAACGAATACAGATGCACCAACAGAGGGGACATTCCAGAACCCATCGGTGTTCGTCAGGCCAATGGTCGGAATGCTGACTACCTGATCGATACCTAGCAAAGATGGAATACGAACCTGCGCATCACCTGATACGGGGTCAGAATAATGGACAATAGCCCTATGTACTTCAAAGTCAGGAGTACTCATTAACACGCTTCTCCGTAGTCATCCACACACCGTTCCTGTAAGTAGCGGAAGGCGGGTTTTGAAACTTCTTCGTGTTGTTGAAGATGAGTTCCGTATTCAAGTTCTTGGCTATTTGTAGGTCAGTTATAAACTTGTCAGAGTCTAATGTGTGCGATACCTTCTGTACGTACCAAAAGCCATCAAAGTCAGAAGAATAGTCCCCTACTTCTACGATGCCTCCGGGGACGCAGTTTGCGATCCCCAGTACCTGAACGTCAGCATAGTAGTCATACTTCTCCTTCGACACTGCACTGATCCTGCGCCGCGCTTCAGCGAAGTTATCGGAGTAGGAACTCACGCGGTTAGGGTACCGCGCCATACCGTTAGTACGCAAGTCAACTGTGGAAGAACTCAGTTCGCCAAGAGAGTTGTCCTCTTTTAGCACTGACACGACGGTCTCCTTATAATGACCGTCAGCGTGACGACGAGAGAATGAACCTTCAAACTTAAGAATCTGACCGGGGCGGGGCGTGGGGTCGCCTTTAGCGCTCTTCAAGGTCTCTAGGACATGCACTGAGTTTTGACGGCTAAGAGCGTTGTAAGGGTCAAACACGTGCATATGAGTACTGTGCACGGTTACAGAGTACCCAAAATGTGTACAGTACCGTGTGAGAAACTGCCAATCTGATTCATTAGTCTGAGCGACGTTATCGATGTACAGATCGTCTGTAGGCACATCAAGGCTAAACTTGTACTTGTCGCACATATCACGAGCGATATCACTGATACGGAAGTTACGCCATACCCTGCTAGTACTGCCACGCATGTTGTACGAAGCACCCATGCAAACGATGCGAGTCTCTTGGAAAGGGCTGTTGTTGATAAGGCCGAATCCTGTGAAGGAATAGGGGCGCACGTCTTCTACGTAACCAAGAAACTCGTGAGAGGTCGACCTGCCAGAAATCATACGAAAACTAATAGCCTTACCGTAGTAATCGGTGATCGCCTTCGGAGGTATACCTGTTACCACGAGAACAAGCATGTCATGCATGTTCTCTTCAAGATGAAGTTCCACTGAGTTGATAGATGTGTAACTTACCTCAGACCCATCAATAGTGACCTCAATATCCGACGATACGCCATATGGCTTCTTTACGATCACGTAGGAATCCTTAGGGCTGTGCCGGGACTGATGTCAAGAGGGAACTTGATTTGAGGATTCAAGTCAGCGATTTCCCAGTAGCGCTCTGTGGTACCGAACAGTCGTGCAGAAATCGATTCCAAAGTATCACCAGCAACGACTGTGTACATGCGGTAGTTCGACTTGCTAACAGGAGAGCGGAAAGCCTCCTGACCTGACTCGCTCAACGAGTACCGGGCACTAGAAGAATAGATAGCCATTTTAATTACTCCTATACTCCGTACTGGATGTAAGGGGGCAAGGGGGGCAAAGAGGCATCCTTATCGTACTGTACATACGGGGGCAGATATGCAGGCGAAGTGTCGTCCTCGCCTTGGTCGTAGGCAGCATCGCCCGGAGGCAACGAGATGTACTCGTCGTCATTTGTATCGTTGTACTGCGACTCCCAGTCAATGTTGAAAGTCTTGAATACGTTTAA
>JGI10211J34971_10003061_pt1 | contig 13465 bp, 9 predicted proteins | sample Etolagsediment_FD_34971 | JGI IMG/M metagenome (IMG submission 34971) | reverse complement strand
TTTTTAAAACGAGTCAGCTGAATATCTCTTTCCAATGACAGCAGCCAAATCAGACAGCAGCAAATCCCTCACCCCCCTCATGCGCCAGTACTACGGCGTTAAAAAGAAACACCCCGATAAGGTCCTGCTCTTTCGCATGGGCGATTTCTACGAAACCTTCGATGAGGACGCCAAGATCAGCAGCCGCGTCCTCGGCATCACCCTCACCAAACGCAGTAACGGCGCCGCCGGCGAAACGCCCCTCGCAGGATTCCCGCACCACGCCCTGGACTCTTATCTTCATAAACTCCTGAAAGCAGGCCTGAAGGTCGCTATCTGCGAACAGCTCGAAGATCCCCGGCAGGCCAAAGGCATCGTCAAACGCGATATCACCGAGATCGTCACCCCCGGAACCGCCGTCAATGATAAGTTCCTCAATGCCTCCGAAAATAATTTTCTCGGAACCTTCCACTTTAACGATGAAAATAATGCCTACTGCTACTGCGATGTGTCTACAGGCCTTTTCCACTACCTCCGCGGCAGCCGCTCTACTATCCTGAATTTCGTCGAAAGCGATCCGCCCTCAGAGATTCTCTGCCCCGATGGCCGCTCCGCCGAATTGAAAAAACTCCTTCCCTATTACCGCGGTCTCATCACCGAACTGCCGGACTGGGTCTGGGATCCCGTCTATGCCCGCGACCTCATGGGCAGCCAGTTCAAGGTCCAGAGCCTCCGAGGACTCGGCCTCAGCGACAGCGACGAAACTCTCCCCGCCATCGGTGCCACCATTCACTATCTGCGCGAAAATTTCCAGCAGAGTCTCAGCCACATGACCGGCATTCAGCAGAAGGTCCTGGACGATATCGTCGGCCTGGATCAGTATACGATCCGAAATCTCGAGATCTTCAGGCGCCTCTCCGGTGAGACCGGCGAAGGCACCCTCATCTGGGCCCTCGACTATACCATGGGCAATATGGGCAGCCGCCACCTCAGACAGTGGATTCTCCAGCCTCTGAAAAAACAAAGCGGGATCGAGGACCGCCTCAACAAGGTCGAAGCCTTTTTCGAGGACGCGTCCCTCCGTGAGAAACTCCGTGCTCAGATCCGCGATGTGGCCGATCTCGAACGCCTCAGCGCCCGACTCGGCAGCGCCAAGCTCAGCCCCCGCGATGCCCTCACCCTCGCCGACAGCGCCGAACGAGCCCTCCTGATCCAGGATCTGCTCAGCGATCATCCGGAATTCCATTATCAGGACAGTTCCCGCATCCAAAGCATGATCGACTATGTCCGCAATACCATCGAAGAGGATGCCCCCGCTCAGGTCAGCGACGGCGCCGTCTTCAAGGTGTCCTGCCACCCGGATCTGAAGGAACTCAGACAGATCGCCCGCCACGGCCGGGATTATCTCATTAAGCTGCAGGAACAGGAACGCCTCGCCCTCGGCATTTCCTCCCTGAAGATCGCCTATAACAAGGTCTTCGGCTACTATATCGAGATTACCCACGCCCATAAGGACAAGGTCCCTGAACACTATATCCGCAAGCAGACCCTCACAAATGCAGAACGCTATATCACTCCCGAACTCAAAGTGTATGAGGAAAAGATCAGCAGCGCCGAGGATAAACTCATCAGCCTCGAACTGAAGCTCTTTAATGAATTTATTGCCGAACTCCAGAATTATATCCCCGAAATCCAGGATATGGCCGTCCGAATCGCCTCCGCCGATATCCTCAGCGCCTTCGCAGAACTGGCCCGGCGCAACCGCTGGGTAAGACCTCAACTCCGGCAGGATACGCTTCTGAAGATCCGCTCCGGCCGCCACCCCGTCATCGAAGCCCTCCTCCCCCCCGGTGAACGTTTCGTTCCCAATGACCTCTCCATGGACACCGATAAACAGCAGATTCTCATTATCACCGGCCCCAATATGGCCGGAAAATCCACCTATCTCCGACAGATCGGCATCATCACCCTCCTCGCTCATATCGGCTCCTTTGTCCCCGCTGATGCCGCCGAAATCGGCCTCGTCGATAAGATCTTTACCCGCGTCGGCGCCAGCGACAACCTCGCCTTCGGCGAATCCACCTTCCTCACAGAAATGATCGAAACCGCCAATATCCTTAATACCGCCTCCTCACGCTCCCTCATCCTCCTCGATGAGATCGGCCGCGGAACCTCCACCTACGACGGCCTCTCCATCGCCTGGGCCGTCATCGAATATCTCCATAACAATGAAAATGTCGCCGCCAGAACTCTCTTCGCCACCCACTACCATGAACTCACAGAGTTGGAAAAACTGCTTCCAGGTGTGAAGAATTTCAATGTCGCCATCCGCGAATACGGCGACAGCATCGTCTTCCTCCGCAAAATCATTCCCGGCGGCGCCGATAAAAGCTACGGGATCTATGTCGCTCAGATGGCCGGCATCCCCGGCGAAATCATCCACCGCGCCAACGATATTCTCTTCGGTCTCTCCAGCGCCGACCACTCCCTCCCCGATGGACGCAAGGTCATCCGACCCGGCATCCGCGAAGAAAAATCTCTGCAGCTCAGTATTTTTGAAGCAGAGGAACATGCTGTGCTGAAAACCGTAAAAGACCTCAATGTTGACAATATGACGCCCCTGCAGGCTCTGCAGGCCCTCGATGAACTGAAAAAGAAATTATGATCACAACACCTCCCGACATACGCCCCCGATGCAGCTGCGATATCCCGCAGCAGTCTGCCGCGCAGAACACCAACAACCCCGCCCCCGGCTCGCTTCCCAAAAGCGTCCTCACCCATCCCCTGCTGGCCCTCTTCCTCTTCCTCGCTCTGATGGTCTTTTCCACGGTCCTGAAAGCCGCCAATCCCGTCTACGGCAATGAGATCTTCCTCCTCGCCCGGCCCCCCGCCCTGGAAGTCTATTCCACCCTCGGCGGTCTGCTCACAGAAGGCCCCCAGAATGCCGCAGCCAATCCCCTCGCCCTCCGGAATAAAAACGGAAAGGATCTCTTTCTCAGTCACTCCCTCTGGTATGACGACCTGCTCTCCGCCAGTTCCGCTGCCTATACCTTCATTCTCCCCCAGAATCGTCCCCTGGCCCTCTCCCTTCAGCATATCAGCCTCCATTCCGTCATGGACAGCCGCGGAGCTCTCCTCGACTACGGTGCCGACGGCCTGCCCGGAACTCTCGATGAAGGTGAGAATAACGGCCGCCTCGACCCCGGCGAACGTCTGGACCTCGGCAGCATTCAGACCAGAAGCCTCAGCTCTAGCGCCCTCCATGTCTCCACTCCCCTCAGCGCAGGCTCCAAACACCTCGGCCTCACCGGACGTCTCCTCTATCAGGATCTCCTCGCAGCCAAAGGCTACGGCCTCGCCTTCGATCTCTATTATGTCCGCAGTTTCGGACCCGTCCAAACCCTCAGCAAACTCGCAGACATACCCGTCGCTTATACTTTCTTCGACAACGGCCGATCAGAAGCCTACAGCCCCCGCCTCGAATCCGCCGCAATGACCGAATTTTCTCTCCTCGGACTCATCCTCCGACCCGGCCTCTCCCTCCATCTCTTTCCCGGTGTTCAGCTCGAAAACAGCAGCGATCTGGGCTTCGCCGCTCTGCAGATCCTGCCTGCTCTCGATCTGTCNTTCCGCAATCTCCTCTCCCTCGGCATCGCTCAGCATCCCGACTCCGGCCTCAAAGCCGCCGTCCAGCTCTCTATGCAGAATTTTGACCTCCATTACGCATGGCGCGGACATCAGAATGACCTGGGCAATTCCCACCTCTTTGCCCTCGCATTCTCTCTTTCAAATCTCCTCGCTGAATAATGTTTCCCCGATAAACGCACCGGTCCATACCTGCCACATGCCTCAGAAGCGCTAAGTCCCCACATCGCATATAGACTCATCCCCTATTGATTATCCAAGCGTAACTCCATAGATTCTNTTTACAGAAAACGGAGTGATTNGATGAAAAAGTGTATACTGTCGGTTTTTACCGTGACAGCATTGTGTTCCCTCATTTCAGCACAGTCGGCCTTCTCTCCGGATGACTATGCCCAGTTCCTCAGCACCCATCAGAATATGCTGTACCAGGATCTGAAGGACTGGGTCGATGACGACCGAACCTGGCATCTGGGCTTCAGCACAGAGGCCGGACCCTTTGACTATGCCTTCCTCGACAGCATCGACGAAACTCTGCACTTCAGCGCCGATGAACTGCAGATCCTCCGGGATAACCGCATGCTCGTCCTCGAAAGAACCGCCGCCTACTCCGTTCCCTCAGCCTTTCATTATATCTACAGCAACGACTGGCCCGTCTTCATCAGCAGCGATGCCGTCCTGCAGGCTCTCCATATCAACTACGACCGCATGCTCATGGAACTCGAAAAAGCCCTGCTCGAACCCCGCCTCGAAGAAGCTCTCAATACCATGAATTCAGCCTTTTCCGATCTTGTCTCCGCCTATTCAGACTATCCCGAACTCAATATCAATCTTCAGGATGTCGACATCTACCTCACCATGGCCCGATCTCTCCTCGATGAACAGCTGCATTCCCCCGCCCTCGCAGATCCCTCCGTCACACAGGCCCTCTGGGATGCCGTGCAGGCCGAACAGATGCTGAATCTCCCCCTCTTCTCCGAACGCAATAGACGCCTCGACTTCAGCCAGTTCACTGTCCGCGGTCACTATAACAATGAATGGCTCAGGGATTACTTCCAGGCCATGATGTGGCTCGGCCGCATGGATTTCCTCCTCACACCGCCACCCGAAAATCCCTTCGAAACAGCCTGGTCCCGTGAAGAGATCCAACGCATGAATATCTCCGCCTTCCTCCTCAATCAGCTCCTCAGCGAAAGCACTGCCCTCGATATCCTCAGCGACAGTGAAGAGATCATTTCCTTCATGATCGGCCAACCCGACAATATCACTCCCTATCAATACAGCCGCTTCCTCGAAAATATGCAGATCAGCTCCGCCGAACAGCTGCTCAGCGATTCCAGCTACGATGCCTACCTTGCCGCCCTCCCCTACGCCGACGGCGCCGATCAGAAGATCCTCAGCCAGTTCATGATGATGGACCCCTACTCCCCTGAACCCGGCGTCCTCCCCGTCAGCTACCGCCTCATGGGCCAGCGCTTCCTCCTCGATTCCTACGTCTTCTCAAATCTCGTCTTCGACCGCATCCTCTTTAACGGTTCAAAGGTCTGGCGACCCCTCCCCCATCCCCTCGATGCCCTCTTCGTCCTCGGCAGCAATAATGCCCTTCCACTCCTCGAAGAAGAACTCAGCCGATACCACTACGCCTCCCAGCTCAGCGCCCTCCGATATCTCACAGATGCCTACGATGAATCCTTCTGGACCTCAACCCTCTATAATACCTGGCTCAACGCCATCCGCAGTATCAATCCCCCTGAAATTGTGCCACCCAGCCTCGCACCCCTCTTCTCCACAGCCGCATGGCAGCACTCTAAACTCAATACACAGCTCTTTTCATGGGCTCAACTCCGGCATGATAATCTGCTCTACGCCAAACAGAGCTACACCGGAGGAACCGCCTGCTCCTACCCCCACAGCTATATCGAACCCGTACCGGAACTCTATCGGAATCTCAGACTCTTCGCCGAAAATGCCGCCGCCTTCTTCCAGCCCTTNAGCAGCGGCAGCGACGGGTACTTCTCCAAACTCCTGGACTTCTTCCCCCGCTTCGCCTTTGTTATGTCTCAGCTCGAAGATCTGGCCCTGAAGGAAATCGATGCCCTTCCCTTCAGTGAAGATGATCTGCTCTGGCTGCAGTCCATGCTCTTCGAAGACGGCGGCAGCGGAAAAGCACCCTACTCCGGTTGGATCACCGATCTCTATTACCTGCCCGAAGAAATGCTCCTAGAAGCCGAAGAACCCGTCATCGCCGATGTACATACTCAACCCACAGATCAGGCCGGCGCCGTCGTCGGCAATGTACTCCATGTTGCCGCCGGTCAACCCGAACTCGCTGTCTTTCTCATCGATAACGGTCCCCAGATAAACCGCCCCACCGCCTTCGTCGGACCCGTCATGAGCTACTATGATACCGTTACCTCTAATTTCAAACGCCTCACCGATGAGGAATGGCAGGCATTGTTCCCCAACGCCCTCCCCCATCGACCCGACTTCACCGCCTTCTACCGCTCTGATAAGAATGCACAGGCCCTCGCTCCAGGTCCCATTCTCCCGCATGCCGAATATGCCCCCACTGCCCTCAGTGAACCCCTACCCACGCACTTTCAGCTCCTCGGATCCTTTCCCAACCCCTTTAACAGCAGTACCCAACTCCGTCTCGATCTGCCCTCCACCGCCCGGCTCCAACTCAGGATCTATGATCTCAACGCCCGACTCTGCCAAAACAGAAACCTCGGTGTCCTCAGCGCCGGACCGCATCTCATCAGTATCGATCTCCCCAATGCCCCCTCCGGTCTCTATTTTGCAGAAATTTCCGACGGAATGCATCAGGCCGCCCTCAAACTCCTCCTCGTCAAATAGCCGGAATGTCCGAAAAAACCTTGATCCATTTCGTTTTTTCCCTTTTATATCCACATTATAAATCAATAAATTACGTGCTGTTTTCAGCGTCTGCATCAAAGCAGTGCCGGAAATGACATAAAGGAGTTGAGTGACCGAAGGGTTGAAAAATAGCATTCGAGTATCTACAAATGTCTGATTATATTACAGTTAAACTGCCCGACGGCAGCGAGAAAAAATTTGAATCCGGCCAGAGTCCCTATGATGTGGCACTCAGTATTTCCGAAGGCCTCGCACGCAATACCGTCGCCGCACGGGTCAATGGCAGCATCGTCGACCTCCACAGACCCCTGCTGCAGGATGCTGAACTGCAGCTCCTGACCTGGAAAGATGAGGAAAGTCACGAGATTCTGCTCCACAGTACCGCTCATATCATGGCCCAGGCCGTCAAACGGCTCTTCCCCGATACCAGGGTCACCATCGGTCCAGCCCTCGAAAACCGCTTCTACTACGATTTTGATGCCCCCACTCCCTTCACCGAAGACGATCTGGAAGCCATCGAAAAGGAAATGGCTGTTATTATTTCAGAAAAACTCAGCGTGCAGCGCCGTGTCCTCTCCCGCGATGAAGCAAAAGATATGTTCCGGTCCATGCATGAGGACTATAAACTCGAGATTATCGATGATATCCCCGGCGAAGAGGATGTGTCAGTGTACACTCAGGGTGATTTTACCGATCTCTGCCGCGGACCCCATCTCCCCGATACAGGAAAAGTGCCCGCCTTCAAACTTCTCTCCGTCGCCGGTGCCTACTGGCGGGGAGACCAGAGCAATAAACAGCTCAGCCGCATCTACGGAACGGCCTTCCCCTCCGCAAAGGAACTGAAAAAGTATCTCTTCCAGATCGAAGAAGCCAAAAAACGGGATCACCGCAAACTCGGCCGGGAACTGGATCTCTTCGAAGTCGATGAACAGGTGGGCCAGGGCCTCGCCCTCTGGTACCCGAAAGGCGCCACCCTCCGCCGCACAATCGAAGACTACTGGTTCCGTGAACACCGCCGCAGAGGCTATCAGCCCGTCGTCAGCCCCCATGTGGGCCGCGCCTCCCTCTGGGAAACCTCAGGCCATCTCGGCTTCTATAAAGAATCCATGTACGCAGGCATGGACGTGGAAGGTCAGCAGTACTATATCAAACCTATGAACTGCCCCTTCCATATTCAGATCTATAACGGCCGCCAGCATTCCTATCGGGATCTGCCCCTGCGCCTCGCCGAACTCGGCACGGTCTACCGCTATGAACTCTCTGGCGCCCTCCACGGTCTCATGCGAGTCCGCGGCTTTACCCAGGATGATGCACATATTTTCTGTACTGAAGAACAGGTTGATGAAGAAGTCCGGAATCTTCTGGATTTCTCCTTTCAATATCTCAAAACCTTCGGATTTCAGGAATTCGAGGTCTATCTTTCTACCAAACCCGAGGAAAAATATGTCGGGGATGAAAAGGACTGGACCCTCGCCGAAGAAGCACTCAGCAGCTCCATGAAAGCCATGGGCGTCGACTATAAGGTGGACGCCGGCGGCGGTGCCTTCTATGGCCCCAAGATCGATATCAAGATCAAAGATGCCATCGGACGGGTCTGGCAGTGTACAACTATTCAGTTCGATTTCAATCTGCCCGAACGCTTTCAGATCGAATACATCGGCCAGGATGGAGCCGCTCATCGACCGCTCATGATCCATCGGGCCATTATGGGAAGCCTCGAACGCTTCATCGGCATCCTCATTGAAGATACAGCAGGGAATTTCCCCTTCTGGCTCTCACCCGTACAGCTGAAAATGCTGCCTATCGCCGATCGCCACCTGCACTACTGCCGCGAATCCGCCCTCGCCCTCGAAGAACTTGGCTTCCGCGTCGAAGTGGACGAACGACAGGAAAAGATCGGAGCGAAGATCCGCGAAGCCGAAATCGCTAAAATCCCCTTCATGATCATCGTCGGCGATAAGGAACTCGAAGAGAAAAGCTACAGCCTCCGAAAACATAAGGCCGGGGATCAGGGATCCTTCAGCATGGAGGAACTGCTGGAAAGATTCAATACAGAGAAAAAAGTTTAAGGAGAGATTATTTCTAAAAAAGAACAGCCATTGGCTATCAATCAGGAAATCACTGCCCGTCAGGTGAGACTCATTGCCGGCACCGGCGAGCAGCTTGGCATCGTAAGCATAGAAGAGGCGCTCAATGAAGCTGAAAAAAGCGGGTTGGACCTTGTGGAGATCGCTCCGGGAGCAACCCCCCCTGTATGCAAGTTGCTGGACTACGGTAAATACAAATATCAACAGCACAAGCGCGAGAAGGAGAACAAGAAAAAGCAGCATGTGATCCAGCTCAAAGAGATCCGCTTCCGACCCGGCACGGAAACACATGATCTTGAGACGAAGGCTAAGAAGATCCGGACCTTTCTATCCGAAGGAAATAAGGTGAAAGTCACTGTCATGTTCCGAGGACGCGAAATGGCCCACCAGGAATTCGGACACCAGACCCTCCAGGAAATCCTGACCATGTTGGATGATGTTGCTAAACCTGAGATCGACCCGAAAATGGAAGGTCGATTTCTCTCCGTCATACTCGTCGCCAAATGAAGAAGGAGCAATAATGCCCAAAATGAAAACCAACCGGGGCGCCGCCAAGCGGTTTAAAGCGCTGGCCTCCGGGAAGATCAAACGCATGAAGGCCTACAAAAGCCACATCCTGACCAAAAAGAGCACCAAGCGCAAACGTAACCTGCGCACCGCTACCCTGGTCGCAAGTACGGAAATGAAACGTGTCAAAAGAATGCTTGGAATGTAGGAGGTCATCATGCCCAGAGCAGCTAGTAGAGTACCGCGTAAAAGACGCCATAAAAAAATACTGAAGATGGCCAAGGGCTACTTCGGTGCCCGCCATCGCCTGTATAAAACCGCAAAAGAAGCCGTTCAGCGCTCCGGACAGTACGCTTACAGGGACAGACGCCAGAAAAAACGGAATTTCCGCGCCCTCTGGATCACCCGTATCAACGCCGCCGTCCGCCAGTATGGCATGACTTACTCAAAGTTTATCCATGCCATGCAGCTGAAGGATATTCAGATCAACCGCAAAATGCTCAGCGACCTTGCCGTCCGGGACCCGGAAGCCTTCGCAAAGCTTGTGGAATCACTGAAATAAATCATCCCTCGGGGCGGCCTCAAACAGGGTCCGCCCCTCTATAATTTTTCCGTGGTCCCCCTCTCCGGGCTGGACCCGGTATAAAACCCTCCGGAACAAATGAACGATTATTTACAGCAGATACAGGATGTCCGCGAATCCTTCCTTGCTGACCTGGGGAATACTGCAGCCGCAGACAGGGAAAGTCTGAAGATCGCCTATCTCGGTAGAAAAGGCCGTCTCAATGATCTCTTTTCTCTCATGGCTAAAGTTGAACCCGGCCTGCGAAAGGACTTCGGCCAGGGCGTCAATATCCTGAAAAAGGAGATCGAGGACCGTCTGCAGTCCCTCAGCACAGAGAATCATTCTGTATCAGATGCCGCTCACAACGTCGATCTGACAATGGATGCCTATCCCATCACCCTCGGCAGCAGACATCCCCTCACCTCCGCAATGGATGAGATTATACGGATTTTCAGCAGACTCGGCTTCGATATCGCCACCGGCTATGAGGTCGAAACCGACTGGTATAATTTCGAATCCCTGAACTTCCCCCCGAATCACCCCGCCAGAGATATGCAGGATACGTTCTATGTCTCCGGTGAAACCCTCCTCCGTACGCATACATCACCCGTGCAGACCCGATATATGAGCAGCCATCAACCCCCTGTCCGCATCATCGCACCCGGCCGCGTCTACCGCAATGAAGCGGTGTCCGCCCGCTCCTACTGCCTCTTCTCTCAGGTGGAAGGTCTCTACGTCGATGAACATGTCTCCTTCAATGACCTGAAAACCACCCTCGATATGTTCTGCCGTATGTACTTCGGACCCCAGGTCAAAACCCGCTTCCGCTCATCCTTTTTCCCCTTTACCGAACCCTCCGCCGAAATGGATGTCAGCTGCTTCCTCTGCGGCGGCAAAGGCTGCAGGGTCTGCAAACAGACCGGATGGCTCGAGATCCTGGGCTGCGGTATGGTGGACCCCAATGTCTTCCGGTCCGTCGGCTACGACCCCGATAAAGTCAGCGGCTATGCCTTCGGTATGGGCGTGGAACGGATGACTATGATGAAACTCGGTGTCACGGATATCCGCATGTTCTTCGATAATGATGTCGATTTCCTCCGGCAGTTCTGAAGCCCCGAGCAGCAGTAGAAACGTGCAGCACTAGAAACCTGCAGCAGTATGAATATGAACCCAGGTGTTGAAACACTCTAAACATAGCCACGGCAGCCCCACATTATGCGTATATTGACAGAGATTTTAAAGGAATTCATAGAGTACAGCGAATCAGCGGAAACGATCGCTGAAAAACTCACCCTCGCAGGCCTCGAAGGCGAGGTCGTTCAGAAAAACAGCCTCCCCGACGGCGTGGTCACAGCTGAGGTCCTGCAGGTGGAAAAACATCCCAATGCCGACCGCCTCTCCGTCTGTCAGGTCAGCCTCGGAGGACCCGAAACGCTGCAGATCGTCTGCGGTGCCCCCAATGTCGCCGCCGGACAGATCGTCCCCGTCGCCACCGTCGGTACCTTTCTCTCTCCCGATTTCCAGATCAGAAAGGCGAAGATCCGGGGAAGCGCCAGCAGCGGTATGATCTGCGCCGAAGATGAACTCGGACTCTCCGATGATCACAGCGGCATCATGGTCCTCCCCCCCGAGACTCCCCTCGGACGACCCCTCTCAGATTTTGTCTCCGTACCCGAGGTCATTGAGATCGAACTCACCCCCAACCGGCCCGATGGCTTTTCACATTTCGGTGTGGTCCGGGAGATCAGTGCCCTCACAGGCAATCCCGCCACCTTCCACGAACCGGTCCTCGAAGAAAAAGGCGCCCCGGTGGAAACAGAGATCGAACTGGAAATTCAGGACCCGGATGCCTGCCCCAGATATACCGCCCGGGTCATCCGCAATGTGAAGGTCGGCCCCTCACCCGACTGGCTGCGCATCAGGATAGAAGCCATGGGCCTGCGATCTGTCAATAATGTCGTGGATGCCTCCAATTATGTTCTCATGGAAACCGGCCATCCCCTCCATACCTTCGACTATGACAAACTCAAAGGCCGGAAGATCATCGTCCGAAAAGCCCGGGACGGCGAAATATTCACCACCCTGGACCATCGTGAAAGAACGCTCTCCTCAAATGTCCTCCTGATCTGTGACGCAGAGGAACCCGTCGCCCTGGCTGGCATCATGGGCGGCCTCCACAGCGAAGTGGACGACCAGACGGTCAACGTTCTGATCGAAAGCGCCTACTTCGATCCCGGAACGGTCCGCAAAGGCAGCCGAGAACAGCAGCTCTCCAGTGATGCCAGCAAACGCTTCGAAAGAGGCTGCGACCCCAATGAAACCCTGATCCATGCGCAGAACCGACTCGCTCAACTCATCCTCGGCCTCGCCGGCGGTGAGATCGCAAAAGGTATTCTCGACCTCTATCCCAGACCCGTCGAAGCAAAGGTCCTCAGCCTCCGCTATGACTATCTCGAACGCATCGCCGGCCTGAAAGTCCCCTCCGACACGGTCATCAGCATCTTCGAAGCCCTCGGGCTCGATATTCTCTCCGAGGACAGCCATGCCGTCACTGTCAAAGTGCCCAGCTTCAGACCCGACCTGGAAAGGGAAGTGGATCTCGTAGAGGAAGTGATCCGCATTTACGGCTTCGATAAACTCCCCGCCCTCTCCCATATCTCCATGTCCGTCTCCGAACAGTGGAATCCCCTCTTCGAATGTATGGATGAACTCCGCTCCTATTTTGTCGGTCTCGGTTTCAATGAATGTGTCTCCAACAGCCTCATCTCCTCAGAACAGGCCCGACTCGGTGTCTGGAATTTTCCCCTGACAGAACTGGCCAATCCCCTCAGTCAGGAAATGGCCTGCCTGCGCTCCGACCTGCTGCAGAATCTCCTGAGCAATTTCCGATACAATGCCACCCGTAAACGGCAGCAGATCAAACTCTTTGAGATCGGGACGGTCTTCGAAAAATGTTTAGACAAACCCGCTTCCCAATCCCCCGACTCCGTACACAACAGCACCCTTCAAGCGCAGCTCTCCCCCGAAGCTCAGCGCGGCGAAACCGGCGTCAGAGAACACCGCAGCCTCGCCGCCCTCACCGCCGCCAATATCTGGGACCTGAACTGGAACGAAGCCCCCAGGGAAGCCGGGATCTTCTACCTCAAAGGCGTCCTTGATACCCTCCTGAAAAAATACGGCGTTGAGGATGTCTCCTTCACTCCCGAATCACGGGACGGCTATGCCCTCTTCTACCGCATCCGCAGCGGAAAGGATGATCTGGGCTTCCTCCTGCTCTACCCCGCCGCCCTCTCTGAAAAATTTCAGGTGAAACAGCCTGTCGTCGCCTTTGAACTCAATACAGAGGCTCTGGAAAAACATTTCCGCCGGCCCCGGAGCTTCCGCGAACTCTCTCCCTATCCCTCCATCTATCGCGATCTGTCCATTGTCGTGGACAGAAAAATCAGCGCAGAAGAACTGAAAAAGGATATCCGGGATCAGGGCGGTGAAAACTTGATAGATATTGTTATATATGATGAATATATTAACAATGAGAAACTGGGAAAGGATAAACGGGCCTTGTCATTCAGACTCAAATTCCAGAATGCCGATCGAACCCTCCTCGATGAGGATATCGACCCGATTATGACGACCCTGTTTAAGTTACTGTACGACCATCATGGAGCTCAACTGAGATAATGCAGTTAGATGTTCTGAACACGCTTGAAGAAAAGATACAGGCCACTTTGGGCACGATTGAGTCCCTCAGGAAAAATAAGGCCGCCTCGCAGGAGCCGCAGCACCTGTCCGATGAGAACAGATCCCTCCT
>JGI10211J34971_10003058_pt1 | contig 13469 bp, 21 predicted proteins | sample Etolagsediment_FD_34971 | JGI IMG/M metagenome (IMG submission 34971) | reverse complement strand
TAGGTGATGTGATGTATCCTTCTAATTGGTTACAAAAATCAACAGAAGCAGAAAGAACTGCTATCGGTATTACATGGGAAGATGACCCTGTTCGTGCTGATGACAGATACTACTGGAATGGTGACATCAACAATCCAAAAGCATTGGAAGACAAAGAAGAAGTAGATGAAGATGGTAACCCATTGTATGTTCAAGTGCTAGACAACACAGACCCTGACAATCCTGTAATGGTAGACAGCGATGAAAGATTAGTCACCAAAGGTCTGAAGTCTAACATGATTGCACAAGTAAAAGACACAGCAGGTAAACTATTAGCACAAACAGACTGGTATGTTGTTCGCAAGAATGAAAAAGATGTTGCTATTCCTGCTGATGTAACTACTAAGCGAGATGCTATCAGAACTGAATGTGATAGATTAGAAACTGCTATTGCAGGAGTAACAACTGTAGAAGCATTAATAGAGGTAATGAATTCTCAAGACTGGGGTGAATAATTGGCAACTCAACGAGTTCAATTTGGTGAATGGTTACCTGACCAACCATCTATCGCAGGACAAATGATAGATGTTAATAATGTCGTTCCACAGGCGATTGGTTATGGTGCTATTGCAAGTGCTGTAGATTTATCTAACAGTGCAGGTGAAACTTTAACATCTGTATTTGCAGGTAAGTTTAATACAACTACACAGTTATTTGCAGGTGGAGCAACCAAACTATTTCTATACGATGGTGCAACTAAAAACCTAAACAATGTATCTAAGTCAGGTAATTATTCAGGTTCAAGCATATGGCGATTTGCACAGTTTGGTAATGTGGTATTAGCAGTAAATAACTTAAATAAAGTTCAAGCATGGACTGTAGGTTCATCTAGTAACTTTGCAGATGTAGATGCTAACGCACCTGTTGCTAAGTTTATTACAGTGGTTCGTGACTTTGTAGTGACTGCTAACCTAGACGGAGGAACAAATCCTAACAAGGTTCAATGGTCAGACATTAATGACGAAACGACATGGGTATCAGGAACAACCTCGCAATCTGATTATCAAATCATTCCTGATGGCGGTAACATTACTGGAATCACTGGTGGCGAGTTTGGGTTAATATTCTCAGAACGCTCAGTGACTAGAATGTCATACATTGGTTCACCATTATTTTTCCAGTTCGACACCATATCAAGAGGATTAGGTTGTATCTCTACAGGTTCAGTAGCGCAATACGGAAACATCTCTTACTTCTTATCAGATGATGGTTTCTATTCATGTGATGGTAATTCAGTCAGAGGAATTGGCACAGAAAAAATAGATAGATACTTCTTTAAGAACGCAGACCTAAGTCAGTTTGATTCTATCTCTAGCGCAGTAGACCCTGTAAGAAACATTGTGGCATGGAACTATCCTAACACCTCAGGTGGTCGTTCACTGCTTATTTATAACTGGCAGTTAGACAAATGGTCTAAATCTGATTCTACTTCTGTAGACTATATTGCATCTCTAGCAACATCAGGTGTCACACTAGAAGGTTTAGATGTATTCGGCACAATGGATTCATTACCTGCATCACTAGACTCAAGAGAATGGGTCGGTGGTAAGTTACTCTTTGGTGGAGTAGATGGTGAAAAGATTGTCACATTTACTGGAACAAATATGACTGCTAAATTAGTCACTGGTGACCTAGAAGTAGGATTTAACAGTTGTGCTAACTTAGTCAGACCACAAATACAAGATGGTTCATCTACAGTGAGAATTGCATCACGCAAAGAACTAGACGATATTATTACCTTTGGTTCATCTGTTACAACCTCATCTGAAGGTCGAGCAGGTGTAAGAAGTTTTGGTCGTTATCATCGTGTAGAAGTTAATCCTACTGGTAACTGGACACACGCAATAGGAGTGGATGTAGACATCGTTCCTAGAGGAATTCGATAATGTTTAGAGTCTTACCTTATCAAGGTGGAACACCTCGTGAAATATCAGAAGTCGTAAACAATGCGATGAATGGTAAAACAAACAATCATGGCACAATAACTCTAAATACAAGTTGGGCAACAACAACCACATTGTATGATGAGAATAGGTTTTGATTCTAAAATTATCATATTACCTGACAGTGCATCTGCTCAAACTTCTGCTATCCCTTATGGTGAGATAAACTCAACGACAGGACAAACTGCACCATCTACTGGAACAACAGCAGTTGTAGAGTTTGATAATATTACACAAAATAATGGTATCTACCAAGACGGAACAAACGATTCTAGAATCTATGTTAGAGATGCAGGTGTTTACAATGTTATGTATTCACTACAGTTAATTAATACAACCAATGATGGGCAATACGCAGATGTTTGGTTTCGAATCAACGGAACTGATGTAGCAGACTCTGCAAGTCGATTTGGGTTACCTGCTCGTAAATCTAGTGGTGACCCATCTGAACTGATTGGTGCTATGAATATATTTCTAACACTAGATGCAGACGACTATATAGAAGTTGCAGGTGGTGTATCAGATGTTGGTGTAGAATTATGGTATGACACTGCAAAAACAACACCTTTTGTTAGACCTGCAATACCATCTGTGATACTAACTTTAAATGCTGTATCAGGTGGAAGTTTAAGTAATGTGTATGTTTCTGCTCAACAAAAAGGACAAGCAACCATCACACACTTTGCTAACAACACATCGAACAAGACATATGGGTATGTTATTATAGGGTAATGGAAAAAAATTTATTTATAGTCCCTACTGAACACGTCCATCAATTTTGGCATTTAGCAGAAAAATATTTACAACAAGCAATAGATACAGGCAATGGTGAATTTACAATTGACCAATTACGTCAATTTGTATCTCAAGGTAATTCTACATTATTGTTAGTGCTTGATGAAACATATAAATGCTATTGCGCATTTACAGTGCAATGGGTGAATTATCCTAATGATCGAGTTGCTTATATTACCTATATAGGTGGTATAACTAACAAAAAATGTTGGGATCAATTTGTTGACTGGGTAAGAAACAATGGTGGCACTCGAATACAGGGTAGCACATCAAAACAATCAATCGTCAGATTATGGCGAATCAAATGGGGTATGCAACCTAAATATACTTTAATGGAGTTAAAATTATGAGTCGTTTTTACGGAACAGAGTATTTTGCAGAGTTTGATGGAAATCAATCTATCGATAATGGCAAAATGGGTAGAAAATTATTTAAAGGTGGTGGAGGTGGCAGTAGTCAGCAAACCACTCAACAACAGTTAGATCCTACTGTTCGTCCCTTCGTTGAGTATGGACTCCAGGAATCAAAGGCACTCTATCAAACACCAGGTCCTAATTACTATCCATACCAAACATATGTTAGTCCATCACAACAAACTCAACAAGCGTTACAATCTGCTCAAAATAGAGCATTGCAAGGTTCTCCATTAGTTACTGGCGCACAACAACAATTAGGGCAAACAATTCAAGGTCAAAGACTCGGTTTAAATCCATACTTTAGTCAAGCATTAACAGGCGCAGGTAAAGTTGCAACTACACAGTTCCAAGATGCTCTTAAAAACATTGCATCACAGTCATCACAAGCAGGTCGTTATGGATCAGGTGCTATGTCTGACTTACAATCTCGTGCATCACAAAACTTAGCAGATACATTAGTTAATAAAGCAGGGGAACTCGCATATACTAATTTCGCTACGGAACGTAACCTGCAAGAACAAGCATTACGAGATGCTCCTGCACTTGCTCAAGCAGATTATGCAGACATTCAGCAATTATTAAACGTAGGTCAGACCGCAGAAGATTATCAACGTCAAGCATTAGAAGCAGATATTGCTAGATACGAATATGGTGAAAACTTACCATATACCAAACTACAAAACTTCTTATCTGCTAGTTATGGCGCACCTATGGGTCAAGTCTCTACAACAACTTCATCAGGAGGTGGTAAGTAATGTGGAATTTTATCGTTCCTGCCATAGTCGGAGCAGGCATATCAATGCTACAAAACAGAGATCCAATACAAGGCGCACTTATCGGAGGAGCAACAGGCGGATTACTTGGAGGTGGTTTTGAAGGATTTGGTTCAGCAATTCCATCAGCAGGTGCTAGTGCAGGCACTCCCACTTTAGGTGGTTTAACATTATCAGGCGCATCTACCGCAGGCGCAGGGGCAGGAGCAAGCGCATTAACAGCAGGAGGTGCAGGTATTGCTACATCTACACCACAAACAGCAGGTGGTTATTCTAGTTTATTAGGTGGTGACACAATGCTACAACCAAATAATATTGGTATGGGCGGAGTAACATCATCTTTAAATACAGCACCAACAGCAGGACCAACACTAGGAGCAGTGCAAGGATCTGCGCCAGGTATTGACTTTCCTGACTACACACCAATTGCCGAACCACAAGCAGGCGGTTATGTATATTCTCCTCAAGAATTAGAAGAGTTAGAGAATTTATCTTTATTTGGACCATTAACAGGTGGTGCTGAAGATGCAGTTCAAGATACTAGCGTTTTAGATAAAATTACAGACACAACAGGTCTTGAGAAAAAAGATTTAACATTGCTAGGTATTAATCAATTTGCTCAACTTGGTGATGTAAAAGAAAACAAACCTGGTGTAGTTCAATTGCCTGATATTAAGAAAAAAGAACCAAAAATAGGCAAACCAGTAACAACTAATGTTGCACAAAGAAGAATTAGACCAACATTTTATTCAGCATAGGATATAGCATGGCAAACAATTTTATGAAAGATATTTTAGGTTTTGGAATACCTGATGTATATGGTGGTATTCTAACACAAGACCAATTAAACCAACTAAGCGATCAAGCAACAAAACGTGGCATTAGTATGGGTTTGCTTGACTTTATCACTACACCTAAAAATCAAGGTTTTGGAACAATTACACCTTATATTGGTAAAGCAGTAGGTAGTGGTTTGCAAGCATATCAGGGTGGGTTAGATGCAGGTCTTTCCGGTGCAATAAAAGCAAAAGCATTAGAGACAGACGATGCTCCTAAATTTGGCACTATTGATCCATCTAAATATACCCCTGAATCTGTAGCAAAATTTGAAATAACAAAAAAACCATCTGATTTAAGAGCAATTACTAAACCTACAGATGTTAAAACATTTAATCCACAAGAGATAGAAATATTAAAACAAACATATCCTAAATTAGCAGAAGATCCGGAGATGTTGACAGTATTAAGTTCTTTTGACAAAAAAGATGCTTATAAGGCATTAACAGATAGATATGCACCTAGTGCTGATAAAACTGACACATCTACAAATGAAAGAAATGCTTACGCTAAAGGTCAATTTGGTGGACAAGTAAATCCAATAACAGGTCAACCTTATGGAAATAATGTGTCATTTTCTGAACTTGCTCCTATTCATGCAATGGAGACTATTGATAAAATTAATGCAGATAAATTAGCATTAGCAGTTAATACAGAAAAAGCAAAATCTGACTTTACAGTAGGTAGTAAAGAATATCAATTAAAAACAGCAGAAGCACTGCGTAAAGAATATAACGGGCAATTAAAAGATGCAGGTTATACTGAACTAGAACAAAACTATGAAAAAATTAAACGTGCTATCGATTCCGGCACTCCTATTGGTGATGTTGCTAGTGCTACTAGTATTATGAAATTGCTTGATCCAGGTTCTGTAGTGCGTGAGTCTGAATTAGAAATGGCAATGAAAACAACTGGGTTATGGGATCGTATGACAAGTTTCAGCACAAGAACATTAAAAGGAACAAAATTAACAGAACCTCAAAGGCAAGAGTTTGAGCAACTTGCTAAAGAGTTTTATGAGGTTGCTAAAGATACTAAAGTTAAGATTGATAGAAGATATGCAGATATTGCAAATCAATATGGTATTCCTATTGAATTACTTGGTGTGAGAACAGCAGGCGGTAAAGGTATGAAAACATATAATCCAAAAACAGGAAGGATTGAGTAATGGCAGATAAATTTCAATACATTAATGTTGGAGATGAGGTAATACAATTTCCTGCTGATATGTCTGATGCTGAAATTGAAAAAGCATTACAACAAAATGATCCTGAATATCAACAATATAAAGAATTATATTTAGATATACCTGATATAGGCAAGATACCTTCTTTCCCTGAATACAAGCAACAACTACAAGACACAAAAGCAGAGCAAGAAAGACGTGCTAATAGAGGTGTTGGTGAAAAAGCACTTGGTGTAGGCGAAACTGTATTATCTACAGGCAGTGCTGTTGGTTCAGCATTTACATCTCCATTTGTATGGGGTGGTGAATCTATTATTGATTTGGTAAAAGGTAGACCTGTTGAGTCTTTTGAAAACAGATTTTCTGAATTAATGCAAGAAGGAACATACCAACCAAGAACAGAAGCAGGTCAAGAATACACTAAAGATGTTGGAGACTTTATTACAGAATCTAAAGTAGAAGGTGCTATTGGTATGCCTGTTTTAGGTCGTTTAAGTAATGTTGGCACAGGCACTGCTATCAAGGAAGGTGTAAAGCAAGTTGGTAGTAAAGTAGGTGAGCAAGTAAGCAAAGTAGTTCCCAAAGTAGAAGGCGGATTAACATCTCAGTTATTTGGCATGACAACTGGCGCAGGCAAAAATCCAATACGAATTGCTTACGAAACTGGTAAACAAGGAACTAAAAAAGAAGTAGATGCTTTTATCAAAGGTATTGATGGTAATGCTTCTCCTGAAAGTTTAGTGCAACGAGCAAACAATGCTTTAAACCAAATTAAAAAACAAGTTGCTTTAGAATATCAAGCAAATAAAGCAAAATTAAAAACAGATAGAAATCAAATTGGTTTTGATGAGATTGATACTGTATTAGATGATATTGCACAACAGGGCAAGTTTGGTGATGAAATTATTAGTGAAAGCACAGTTGCGATACAAAAAAAGATTTCAGATATTGTAAATAAATGGAAAAATTTAGATCCTAAAAAATATCATACTCCTGAAGGTATAGATGCGTTAAAAAGAAAAATTGGTGATTTGTATGATAGCACTCAACCAGGCACACAAGAACGATTAGTTGTTGATAAAATATATAATGGTATTGGTGATACGATTAGAGCAAACGCTCCTACTTACGACAAAATGATGTCAGAGTATGCTCAAGGTAAAAATCTAATTAGAGAAATACAAGATACATTTAGTCTTAAAGAAAAGAAAAGTGTTGACACACAATTTAGAAAATTAACATCTATATTAAGAGATGGTGTCAATGCAAACTTTGGTGAAAGATTCAATTTAGCGCAAAGACTAAACCAATTAGATCCTACTCTATTTCCTGAGTTAGCAGGAGAAAGTTTAAAATCTTTAACTCCTCAAGGAATACAAAGAGCAGTAGGTTCAGGAAACATTCTTGGTAATTTATATTATGGTCTTGATCCATTAGTTGCATCATCACTATTAACACAGAGTCCTAAAATAGTTGGTAAAGGTGCATTTGAATTAGGCAGAGGTGTTAGAGGTGTGCAAAATTTAGGTCAGCAAATAGGCAACAGAATTAAAACACCTGAAATGCCATCATTACTAGGCACAGGTTCATCACAAGCAATAACAGATCCATTAGGGTTGTTAGGCATTAGTGAGAGATGATATGGCACGATTTAAACTTACCTCCCATAAACTTATACAACGCACCAGGAAAGGAATCTGATGGAAATGGATCATACAGAAGCACGACTAAACACTCATGAAGCAATATGTAAAGAAAGATATGAATCAATCTGTGCGAGACTAACAAGACTTGAAAGAATTATGATCGGCATGACTGGTGGTATTCTTTTCATCCTAATTCACATTGCATTAAAGATGGCATAACATGGACAGATTTACTGCCCTCATTGTCTCTTGTTTACTAGTTATATTGTTTTGGGTGCATAATGTGTTTGCTGACTCAAAAACAGTAATTGAGTATAAAGGTCAACCGGTTCAGAGCGCATTTGCCCCCAGTGTGTCTGCATATGGATCAGATATGTGTCGTGCAGGCATTAGTTCAGGAGTAAATGCAGGAGTTGTATCTGTATCAGGTGGTGCTACTGTAATCGATGAGACGTGTGAACGAATACGCTTAACTAGGGTAATGTTGGATGCAGGTCTAAAAGTTGCAGGTGTTGCATTACTGTGCCAGGACGACAGAGTGTTTGAAGCAATGCTCCAATCGGGCGCACCCTGCCCGTATCTTGGGTCATTAGGGGCATCTGCTGAACGTGCATGGTATGAAAGAAAACCGGAGATATTTAAAAAATTATATGGTGAGAATTACACTCCTCCTACTGTCACTTACCCTATGGAGTAATAGTTATGCTTGGTATTGCACTTACACACCTACGTCAGAAGGTTATATCGCTGAAGACTCTTTGTATTGCGAAGGCATCGACCCTGCTGTCGCACTTGAAAGTCATTGGTGCGTATCTTATCAACCTGATGATCCAATTTGTGATCCATATAAGCAAACGATTTGCGTTGATACTGTGGAATACCGCACGCAAGGTTGTCCCGAATACTATGAAGGAAGCATATCACAGAGCAGAAATTATAGTTGCGCATCCGAAACTTGGTCAGACTGGTTTGACTCAGGTGGTGCTTGTATTCCTTTACCCCCTTCGTGTCTTAGTTCTACTGTTACACAAACTAGGAGTTGCGATCAAGGATATAATGGAGAAATAAAGGAGACCGGAGAATATATATGTCAAACACCATACTCAGAACCAATATTCACAGGGTGGGTAGAAGAAAGCAATACTTGTATACAAAGCGTAATAGACATAAACGATCCAACGTCAGTAGTGAGTCCAATCTCCATAAATGCTACTACAACGAATATAGACACTGCAACTGCACCACAAGTTGCCAATACAATGACGACTAACCCTATACAGTCAGCAGTCAATGAACAATTAAGTGAATCGGTCGAGCAACCGATCAGCGATACGAATGAAGATGTCAGCAATGAAACTGACAGCAAAGAAGAAGTAAAAACAACAAAAGAGAATAGGAATAATAAAAAGTCTAAAGAGGATAAAGATGATGTCGAAAATGATACTCATGAGATTCTTCCTGGATTTGGTGTTGTATTATCACCTTTAACTTTATCACAAAACCCCTTTGGGTTTGCTCAATTACCAATACCTCAACCATTTTCATTAGAACAGGAATTCACAGATGAGTTTAAAAGACTTGAAACCAATATCATTGACTTTATCAAGCAAGGCGATAGCGAGGATTATTATAGTCGTCACTCCGATAGTGCTTGGGATAGGATACTCAGCAACCAGTTTTTATATTAAGATGAATGAGACGATAGAAGCAAGCAAGGGGTTAAGTAGTATTAAAAAAGATATTAATGAATTACAGATACAATTAAGTTCAGTTAAAGAAAGACAAGTAGAGTCATTAAATTCAAATATTAGATTGCAAGAAAAGGCAAGCGAAGCATACGCACTATCTAAAGAATCCATAGCATTAAGTAAGGCAACAAGCAGAGAAACAGAAGCAATTTCTAAAGCAGTTCAAAGTGAAGTGGATACAAAATTAGAAGCATTAAATGATAAACTAGAAGTAATTAAACGTGCTACTACAAACCCATTAGATAGAAGATGAAGTTAGATGTCAAAACTTTAAGATCAATATATGAGATGTTAATCACTACACACACACTTCGAGGTGTAGGATTGCCACCATCACATGAAGTTGAATTTGAGTTACTTGATATGGATCAGGACTGTATGGCATCTTACATACCTGACCCTGATACAATAGGAATATGTCCGCAACGACATAGATTCTTAACAAGCGTTATTAAGTCAATGTTGCATGAAATAATACATATGACTAACCATTTATATGGAAAGTCTTATTTAAGACATGATAAACACTTTAAAGAGTTAAGAAAACATATAGCAGATGAATTAGGTTTTGATGAAAACGAAATATAGGAGTATTTAATGTTAAGCATACTGTCCGGGATATTAGGATTTGCAACGAGTGGTTTACCAAGTGTATTAGACTTCTTTAAACAAAAAGGAGATCAAAAGCACGAGCAACAAATGGCAAGATTAGATATGGAGCGCAGTCTTGCAATGGCAGAAAAAGGTTTTGCTAGTCAAGAGCGCATAGAAGAGTTTAGAACAGATCAAGTGGAGATGGAAACATATGCACAAGAAAGAGTCGCACTTTATAAGCATGATGCGAAGATGGCGGAAAATGCGTCTCCTTGGGTTAATAATCTCCGTGCTAGTGTTCGCCCCATTATCACCTATATTTTTGTTTTTCTCTTATTATTTACTGACATTGTCGGAATGATATGGGCAGTTAAAACAGGTGTAGATTTTGCTACTGCAATGGAGTTAGTATTCTCTGATGAAGAGATGGCAATCGTAGCATCAATCATTGGTTTTTGGTTTGGTAGTAGACATTGGGATAAACGTAAGTGACACCTGATGAAAAAGCAATGCTTATAACATTGCTGTTTTTAATTGGATTAATATTACATTTAATTATAGGGTTATTTGTGTGAAAACAAGCGATGAAGGAATTAAACTTATCAAGCATTTCGAAGGTTGTCATTTCAATCCTTATCTATGCCCTGCTAATTTATGGACTGTCGGTTATGGTCATGTCCTCTATCCAAAACAAAATAGACTTAAATTACACGAAAGAAAGACATTCTCATTACATAAAGAGGATGATAGAAAATGGAGCGAAAAGGAAGTAGATGATCTTTTACGACATGATTTACAGCGATTCGAGCGTGGCATACATCGTTTGTTACCTTCTGTGCCACTTAGACAAAATCAGTTCGATGCTTTGGTTTCTTTTAGTTTTAATCTTGGTTTGGGGACATTACAAAGATCGACTGTAAGGTCTGCATTATTGCGTGGAGACGAAGAGCGAGCAATAGACACATTGTTGCTATATAGACGTGCAGGCGGTAAGATACTTAGAGGACTAGAAAGAAGAAGGGCAAAAGAAGCAGAATTGTTCTTCAAACATATAACATGAAAATTCTATTTATAGACATAGAAACAAAAGCATCAGTTATATCGGCATGGGGAATAAGAGATATTAATGCTAGTTTAAATCAGATTATCAGTCGTGGTAAGATGATTTGTTGGTCTGCTAAATGGAAAGATAATGATGAGGTTATCTTTGATTCAGACTGGACTTCTACGCATCGTCAAATGGTTAAACATATATGGAAACTGTTAGATGAAGCAGACATCGTTTGTCATTACAATGGTCAGGCATTTGATATAAAAGAGATTAACAGATCATTTTTATTATTAGGTATGCCACCTCCTAGTCCGTATAGACAACTCGACCTACTACGAGTTATTAAAAGAAACTTTAGATTCATCTCTAACAAACTTGATAATATTGCACAAGAACTTGGCATTGGAGAAAAGTTAAAGCACTCAGGCATGGATCTGTGGAACGCTGTTGAAAAAAAAGATGCAGATGCCAGGCAAATTATGCAGGAATATAATGAGCAAGATACTTTGTTATTAGAATTACTGTATAATAAATTAGAGTCATGGTTAGGTGGATACATTAACTATAACGAGTTTAGTGAAGTCAATGTTTGTCCTACCTGCGGTAGTTCCCATATTCACAAACGTGGATTTAAGAAAACGAACACTCAAACATATCAACAATATAGGTGTATGGACTGTGGATCATGGAGCAGAAGCAACAAATCAATAAAAGAAAAAAGAAAATCAGACTCAATTATCAGCATAAGGTAGGAATCATGGATATAGATGAAATAGCAGAAAAGATGATTGGCAGAACCATTGAAGATGTTACTGTTACTTTTGGTGAGGATACAATAACAATTTTCTTATCAAATGGTATGAGTGTTGAAATTATATGCGACAGCATCTATGCAGATGTCCCGGAGTTTGATGATTAAAGATATAGAACTGCCTGACGGCACAATAACAGATAACTACTCACCTAAGTATCAACGATACTGCGAAGCACTCAATCTAAGCAAAAAACCATTAGATCAACGCAGGGCATGGTTACATAAACTTAAAGACGAAAAGCGAATAGAGGAACTTAAATACTGGTTGCAATGGATATGGAAAACAAAATAAAAAAAACACTGACGAAGTTTGTTGACTTAATTGTCGATTACCTGCCAGTGTTCTTTGGTTTATATTGTGTTTATATATTCTTTACAATCGTGTGCGCAGTTGGTCATTAAAGACAAACAATAGCACCACTTTCTGTTACTTTGCAAATCTGAATATCACCTGATGGATCAACAATAGTAACTGTTTCTCCTGCTTGTATATGCTGAATCATTAATACTTTAGCGCAAATAATTAATACAAAGTAAATCAGCATAGTTCTAAAAACAAATGATTCTTTTTTTTGTTGCTCTTTTTCTAATTCTTTTAAAGTTCTCATACTAACTCTCCTCAAAGTTTATTAAATTATCAGGAAACATCTTATAATGTTTGCCTGTAATACTGTGACTTACCTCAACTCGAATAGTTCCATCTTTTTGTGAAAAAAAATTAACATCAAAATGTTGACCTTCAATTATCAGTTTTCGAGTCATTACGGCAAAATCCTTCCATCCAAAAGTTAATGGCACAATACCATTTCTTTTTATAATATATCTTAGCAGGTTTTTTACAAATGTGGCAAACCTGCCCGTATGTTTTAATCTTCGTCATGCAGTGGATCTTCTATCCATTCATCAGTTACAGGAGATCCAATTCTTCTTGCTTTTTGTTCAAGTATCTCATTCAGTCTATCTTGATAAGATTGTTTTTCTGCATCACAATACCAGTTTTGTTTATTACATTCCTGTATGCAATTTTTTAACCAAGTTTCTTCATCAACATCTTTCTCTACTTTATAACCTCTTCGATCAAGATATTTATATTGGTCACCTTTACACTTACCCCTAAATTCTTCCGGTGTAAGTTTCTTTCTCATTATTTCTATGGTTTCAAGACCACCTCTTTTATAATGGTCAGGATTAATTGGGTCGCTCATATGAACTCCTTACTATATTTAAAAAGTAAATCGGGAGGTATTTTAAATGCCTTTTTAGACACTTTGTCACCATCACCATAACCTTCCCAATATATAAGTCTATTGACGAATATACAATGTAATATATCACCTTTTGTTAAACAATGAAACTTTTTTCCATCGTAGATAATCCAATAGTCTGCCTTACTAATACATAAGGCAGTCTGTTGGTCATTCATTTCAAACTCAATTAACACACTATTATACTCATGACATCGAGGGCATGACTTAACTTCTATCTTTAACTCGACTTCAGGAATATAAATATCATAGTCAGGAAAATAACCTTCTTTGATAAAGGCATGAGGATACTTTTTCTGTATTCTTTGTAATACAATATCCTCGACCTTTTGACCTTCTGCTAACCACTTGGCAAAATTAGT
>JGI10211J34971_10003056_pt1 | contig 13473 bp, 3 predicted proteins | sample Etolagsediment_FD_34971 | JGI IMG/M metagenome (IMG submission 34971) | reverse complement strand
TTATAGCTGCGGTGGTATTGTGGAGTTGTGTGGCGGGTTTTGGACAAGGTAGGGGAGGCGGCAAAGGAAAAGGAGGAGGCGGACGAGGCAAAGGCGCTAAGAGCGCCGAGCGAGCCGGGAAAGGGCAGGGGGCCGACAAGAAGGAAACGCGAGGTCAGGGTGAGCAGAAGCGTGTGCGCGAGCGTCAGCAAGAACGACAAGAGCAAAGCCAGCGTAAGAGGCAGCGGGAGCAAGTGCAACAGCAACAGCGCGAGCGGGAGAGAGTGCAACAACATCAGCAAGAGGGGCAAGTGAAAGGCAAAGGGACAGGAAAGCCAGAGGACAAAGGCAGAGGGGGCGAGGCCAAGGAGGCGGCCGGCAAAGGCAAGGAACATCAGCAACAGTTGAAGGCGTTTGAGCGACAAATAGAGCATGAAGAGGCAAAGCACAGTAAACGCGTAGCTCGCCTTAGGCGGATTAAAGAGTTAGCCAGGAAGCAGGGCAATGATAAGATGCTGGCGCGAGTCAACAAGCTTATGGAAAAAGAACAGGGCCGATACGAGCGGAAAGTGCAGCGAATACAGGGAAGGATCGATAAGGTTGGGGAGCCTGTGGAGGCCAAGTCGAAGGGAGGCGGACAGAAGTCCGGTGAAGGCAGGGGCAAGGCGAAGGTCAAGACGAAAGAACGGAAGGCTGAGAAGGACAAAGGTGCAGATGCAGATGAGGAGTCGTACGAAGAAGATGATGAATAGATGTGCGTAGAATCGGCAGGGAACATTGTGAAGATATGAAGATTTGCAAGGAGATTTTGAATGATGCGAAAAGTGTTAGTTATAGTTGTGTTAATTATGATAAGCGTGGTATGCGTGGAAGGATGCAAAAAGCGTTCCGGGGACAGTGATTCCAGCGGGGAAGTTGTCAAGACGAAAGCGGAATACGAGGCCGAGGCCGAGCGGGAAATCAACGAGGATAATATGGAGGCCGAGCTTAAGAAGATCGAGGATGCAGTGGAGTTGGAAGCGACCGAGGAACCATGAGTGTCAGATTCCTGGTTGGCAGTTGAAGTTTGTGAAGGCGCATTATAGCGGAGTGGTGAGGCGGGGGGGTATCAAATGGTTATTGATGGTTATTGATGGTTATTTATTGATGATTGGAGAGGAGGAGTAAGTAGATAAGAAGCTGTGGATGGAGGCCAGAGGGTGGGGTTTAGTTTATGGAGCATTCGACTATGAGTCTTGGCTTTTTTATTTCTATTAATGCTTCGCCGGAGTAGAAGCCGAGACGGTCGGAGATGGAGTCGTTATTATGCAAGGTTGTGAAGTAAACCTTTAATTGTGTAATGCCGTTTTTGCTGATATTGGCCAAACCGTCGGCGTTGAAATCGGAAGAGGTCATTATGTTTTCGGCGCCTGGGTCGGCTGAGAAAGAGGCAACGGCAATAGCATCTCCGAGGGCCTCCCAGTCGGAATTTTCGAGGTCTATGTTGCCGAAAGAGGGGTTGGCGATGTCGATGCTGCATGTACCACCCCAGTCGAAGGGGTCCTGGCCAATGTCGTAGCCTCGGGTCATTTCAAGTCTGGCGGATTTTATTTTGTAATGTGCGGGTATGGATGAAGTGTCGAATGAGAGTATAGTTCTGTAAGATTGTCTGTCCCAGTAATCGCCGAGACGGAGCGCTTCGTCGCCAAAGGCGTCATCATTGTGTCCATCTCCAGCTATGCCATAGCCATCATCATAAACGCGTCCATCCTCCGATGCCCTGCTGTAAAACGTTAAGGTGGGTGTAAAGGTGGCGTAGCGAACTATGAGTTTTGGCTGTTTTTCGGGGTAGGAGGTCTGGCCCGGATAGAAGCCGACGTAGTCTTCGGTGCCGTCGTTATTGGTGGGCGTTGTGAAATAAATTCTCAATTGAGTGGTGCCATCAGTGTTAATGTTGCTGCGGCCTTGAGTGTTGAATTGGGTTGATGAGATTGGTTCTTCTACAATTGGATTTTCCGTGAAAGATGCGACGGCATCGGCGTTTGCGGCGGCCTCCCAGTCATTAGGGTCAAGACCGACAGCGCCAAATGATGGATTGGCGATGTCGATGTTGCAGGTTCCACCCCAGTCGTTGAACGGGCTCGTGCCAAATATTTTGCCGCAGGTCAGTTGTAGCTGAGCCGACAGGATTATGGCATCTGAAGGCAGGGAGGATGTGTCGAACGATACAATGCTGCGATAAGATTCATTATTGCTCCACCAATCGCCGAGGCGCAGGGCCTCGATGCCTGTATCGTAGTCATTACAGCCCTTGCCTATGCCATTGTCATCATCATAGACGCGTCCATCTTGAACGGCGATGCTGGTAAAGGTTTCCTCGATTTGGATGGGGTAGTCTCCTGTGAGCCAGTACGAGGTAAGAATATAAACGTCGGAAATATCGACGTGATTACTGCGGTCAAGGTCTGCGCCGTCACACCAGATTGAATCCGAGCAGGTATTATTGAGCCAGCGTGTAGCAATGGCAACGAAGTCGGTGATGTTGACTTTATTATCTTTGTTAAAATCAGCACACAGGAAAGAGCTTGACAGGTCGGTTTCGATGAAGTCAGTGGGCAGGCTATTGCCGTCGGACAGCCCAGCCAAGCCGTTGGCAGCGTCGATGTTCAGATAACTGAGGCGGATTGTGCCTCGAAAGAACATCTCAATCTGGAAGCTGTTTGAATTTGCAGTGCCTGCTTCCGGGACGTTTTCGAAGGTTACAGCGGCCCTGTCCGGTAACTGTTTCCAACTGACAACTCCGCCTGCGGATGGGTCAAGGTCATCGAATAAGGCCGATATGCGCTTGAGAGCGAAATGGTCGGCTGGGGTCTCGGTGCTGTCGGTGTCGTTGGAGTCGAATGTGATGTAGCCATTGCTGCCGAGGTAGAAAGAGCCGAAAGTATAGCCATAGATGCCGACCTGTTTGGCATCAGTGAGAGTTAGCTGCAGATAATCGTCATCACTAAGTGATAAGAGGGTACCGCCGTTTGGGTCGGTTGGGAATTGCGCGGCATTATCCCGACAGAGCATATAGAAACAAGGCGAACCATCGGGGATGAAGGTGAACATTCGATTATCGAGGTCGTTATCCTGCGAATCGAAGAGTTCGGTAAAGTATTCGACGACACTTATGGAGACCGTCGCCTCGTTGGAATCTCCACCGATGGGTTGTTGGCCGCCGTCATTGGCTATGAAAGTGAACTGGTCGGGCCCGAGGTAATCTTGCTGGGGTGTATAGACAACCTGATTGCCATTGTTTAGCAGTTCGTATTCAACTGTTTCGATGAGCTCTGCATGGGGGTCGGTCAGTGTTCCATGAGTCGGCAGTGAGGTGATAATGTAACTGAGGGCAGCGGGTGGGTCCGGCAGGCCGTCATCAGTCACTTGCAGTTCTATCAATACAGGCAGATTCATGCTGGCGGGGGCATTGCAGTCGTGGGCGGTAGGTGCAGAGGAAGGAACACAAGCAGTTACCAGGGAAAGGTCGGGGTCGCCGTACAGGTTGATGGCGACCATGTTCATCCACGAGGACCCCGAGGGCCAGCCGGTGCCAAAGTTACTTCGGCACCAGTTCAGCGCAGCGGCAGCGGTATCATCCTGGGCCATTTGGCTGAAGATATAGTATCCATAGGATGTATCATCTCCGTAAGTTGAGCCATCACTTGTGGACCACGAGCCTACGGCGTACCACGTTACGCTTGTTCCGGCAAAGCTGCCTATCGCACCATTTTTCAACAAGCGATACGCCAGATTGTTAGTATTTTCGGGACTGGCGTTGAGGCAGGAGGTCTGGACCACAAAGGATGGATGGGTGTTGTCTAATTGGGAACATTGACTCGTGCTAAATAGTGTGTAGAACTCCGTTTCATCATGAGGAGTGTAATTGCCGGTTATGTTTGGGTAGTCGGAATCGCTTGTCCAGCAGAATCTGTAAGCGGTGGTTTCGCTGCCGTGCGCCGACCACGTGACATAACCATAATTATTCTGCCACTCGGAAACGAAATTGCTTACGGTAAGCGGTGAATCACAAGCGGTCAACGGATAGGCGGTTCCGTCACTGTAATATCCCTCTTTCTCGTAGAGTGTGTATGTGTCAAATTCCTGGGATGATGCCAGCGATTTGACGTCCTGTCCCCAATCGGCCCCGAATGTACGGTCACTGGGGTTTAAGAAAGGAGAATCTGCGATGCCATCGCCATCTTCATCCTGGGGGGCGAAGTTGGATACGGCGGCAGCAACCAGGATCTTGTCCCGCCAGGCGCGGCTGCCGGTTTCAGCAGAGTAGTCAATTATCTTTTGTAAGATTGAATCGAGGTCGGTATAGGAGCCATAGAAGGGGATTCTGCCGACCTGTATTTCGCAAATTTTGTCCGCTCCTCCGGCGCGATAATCGCCATTGTATTCACCGTAGTAGCCGTCTGCGTCATAGTCCCAGGTGGCCGTCAACTCAGCAAAGAACATATCGGTCGGTGATTCTTCATAACCATCGCCTGCGCCCCGCCTGGGGTAACACATCTTCATTGGTACGGAGATTAAGGAGTCGAAGTTTATAGGATCGGGGTCGCCTATCAGAAGGACATATTCAATTCCATCTGTGGAATAACGGGATTGAAGCCAATCGCGGATATTGTCGGCGCGCTGGTCGGGGGAACTTCCCGAGACGTAATGGGTGTCGTCTGCTGATGTAGATTCTGTGACTACTTTGACGGTGTGTGCGCAGTTTTCCTTACAGACAATAAAGGCGGCAAGTTTTGTACTGGTGTCGCGAATCGCGCTTGTGGTAATAATGACGTAATCGGCGTTGGGACCTGCAGCGGGGGCCTCGGGTGCGTAGAACTTGTCGTAGTCGTGTGGATTGAGCGTTGTGGACAACAGGTTCGATAGAGGATTCGATGTTGCGGCCGGGGGCGACGAAACGGTGGCTTTCGGGGCACCTTTTGTCGGTGCAGCCGAAATCGCAGCTTTTCCGCTGCGAAGGACACGGACCTTCTTTCGGAGGGGGTTGTAGGCCTTTCGCCAGATTTTAACTTCTACCAGTTTGCACCGGCGAAATTCGCCGACGGAGACTAATTCGACAGCGTCTTGAGGGAAATAGGCGTCTTTTTGATATATGGAGGAGTCTCGTCCTGCGAGTATGAGCGAGGCGTCTTTACCGCCCCAGTCAATCACATATTTTTGTCCATCCCAGGTTACAGCAGGCGGTGCCGGAGCTATTTCATATTGCCCCGGCAGATCCTGCCAATCGACGGCCTTGAGTCTGACCCGTACGGTGGCCAGATCAGCGTTTGCCGGGAGCAAAACCCGGGTCAAAGAATATGGAAGCATGGGTTCGCCGGGACGACCGCCCCGGGCAAGTCCGCCCAAGTTTATAATGTCGCCGGCTTTGGAATCGGCAGTGGTGCCAAACTCCGGGGCGCCATCTATGTCGAACTCTATGATGGTGCGGTCGAAGTTTTCGTCTTTGGGCAGGTTACTTACCACCCAATCAGGGCGTTGAATAGCGGTGGTTTCGGCTGAGGCGCTGTTGCCGGGACAAAACAATAAAGCCGAACTGAAAAGGATTGACCCAATCATCAGTCCATAGACATAGTTCCAAGAAAGGCACCGTATTTTTTCGTGATAGTAATCCGTCAATATAGCTTTTCCATTCCTGCCCTGTTTATCAATAATAAAAAGGGCTGCAAGCGTGCAGCTTACAACCCTGTCACTTGCAAGTGCGCTTATAGACTTTTAACTTGCAGACTAATATGCAAGGTCTAATCTATTGAGTATTCAATCAAAAGTTTCGGTTTTCGAGTTTCGACTGCTTCTGCCGAATAGAACCCCAAGTAATCGGTTCCGGAGCCATTGCGCGGGTTTGTGAAGTAAATTCTAAATTGAGTTAGGCCATTGAGATTGATATTCATTCGACCTTCGGCGTTAAACCTGCCTGATGTCATATAATCGCCCTCATTCGGGTCCATCGGGGCACTCGGGAAAGTTGCGACGCCGGTAACTGTAGCGGGCTCGTGCCAATCCTCGGCTTGCAGCTGTTCGGTGGTGTAGAAGTAGGGATTGGCAAGGTCGATGTTGCAGGTACCACCCCAGTTGAATGGATTACTTCCGGTATGTGCGCCACGGGCGAGTTTAAGCATGGCTCCTTCTATGGTGTAATTCTCAGGAAAGACGGAGGTGTCAAACGAAACAACAACCCGATAGCCCTGATTAGTGGAATAATCGCCGAGGCGCAGTGCCTGGTTGTCGGCGTCATCGGGATCGCAGCCTTCGCCTACACCTGTTTCATCATCCCATATACGCCCGTCATGTTCGGCGATGCCAGCTATAGCCAGGGTCGGAGTTCGGGAGGTATAACGAATTATAAGTTGTGGTCTCCTGTCGGGCTCACCTGGAAGCTCAGGTCCTTCCTCGTCTGCCGAGTAGAAGCCCACATAGTCACTCCTGCCGTTTACTGAGCGAAGCACTGTGAAGCGAACTCTCAGTTGAGTGCCGCCATATTTGTTGATGGCGTTCATGCCTGCGGCATCAAAATCAGTTGAGATTATCGGGTTTTCAGGGCCTGGGTCCGTGGTGATAAGCGCGACGGCGGAGGCATCTGGGGAGGCCTGGAAATCCAGGTTTTCCATTCCCTCCTGAGTGCCGAAATAAGGGCTGGCGACGTCAATTACACAGTCTCCGCCCCAGCCGGTGAACGGGCTTGTACCCTCTTTTGAACCACAGGTCAATTGAAGTTTGGCTGAGATTATCGTAGCATCTGTGGGAATAGAAGATGTGTCAAACGCCAGCAGGACTCGATACCCCTGGTTAGTGTTATAATCGCCAAGACGCAAGGCCTTGTAGTCACCGTCGGTCTTGTTGAAGCCTTGGCCTGTACCGGAGCCATTATCCCATATACGTCCGTCAAGCGGAGGGATGCTTACAAAGGTCTCTTCGACTTCAATAACCGCAGTATTGCCCTGGGCGACGGCTGAAGCCGGCGCCGAATACTGGGTCTCATTTTTGTTCGGCGCCATATCTCGCGCCTTAACCTGATAGGTGTATTCGGTTCCGGACTCAAGTTCGGTATCTACATAAGTCGGGCTCTGTTGCCAATTGCTGTTGTGTGTGGGCAAAGTGACGTTTTTGAAGAAATATTCAACTCCACTCGGGTCTGAAGCGGTTGTTGCAGTCATTGTTATTGAGTTCATTTCTGCAATTGCGTTAGGTTCCGAGGCCCAAGTCATTACATTGGGCTCGGGCGGCAAGAGGTCAAACTCAACCCCCTCGAACCAGTGAAGATAGAGGACACCGAAGTCAAAATCGTTGACCTTTCCGTCGCGGACGTCCGGAGCGATGTCGGCGTTACCACAGTTTTCGCCGGTACAGTCCTGGCGGAGCCAGTTTTGGGCCATAATCCACAGGTCGGGGATGGTAACCTCACCGTCGAGGTTTAGGTCGCCGTCACTCGGCTCGGCGGGCTCAGGTCCCAATGGAGAAGCATCATATAGATAGGTTGTGTTGTAGGTGCGTACTTTGATATTATCAACTAACAGGACCTGGTCATACATCCAACTTCCGTCGAGGACCAGAATGATCTCAAGGACCTCTTTGTCACCGAAGCGATGTTTTGCCTCTTCGATAGTCGAGTAATAAGGACCGCCGAATTGAGACAGGTCAACCCTGTGCTCGTTGCAGTCCACTAAATTGCCAGTGTTGTTTCTTTCGGCCCAATTCGGGTCTTGCTCGTCAACATACCAACCGTTATGAACGGGTTCGTCCATAAAGTCCGGTGGTGTGCCCCAATATATGAACATGTATTTATCACCCTCGTCAATAACATGACTGTCATTCCAGTCAATCAGGATACTGAATCTTGGTGAACCACCGCCAAAGCTGCCCAATGTCATTTCGAAATCTGAGCTGAGTTCGTTTACATCATTGAATGTCATTGGCTCTGGAGGCATAAACAAGACGCTACCCCAGGGAGGTGCCTCCTGGAGTGACTCGAGCTTAACGACCCAGGGATTTTCCTCTGGCCCTTCTTCAACGATAGAGGCCTTGTCAACAAGGGTCCAGATGTCATTGGGCCCTTCGGGCTCCGGACCGGGCATACCAAATGCGAAAAGGGCCTCAATCTCGGAGTGCTCGGCCTCGTTCTCATAACTAAATATGATGTTTCCGGTGAGCATGAAATCTTCGTAGTCAAGGTTTCTGATTGTGGCGTAGGTTTGAGTGTCGTTGCCGATAAGGTCACTAACGTTGTTAGGATCGCTGCCGTTGACTTTCAAATTGCTTATGGTACAGGTACGCTCGTGACCATCGCTTTTGGCCATCAGGTACACCTTGTCCATACCCATGCCTGCGTACTCCTGGTAATCGTAAGAAAGTGTCGGAGCATAGCCGAGAGTAAAGTCAACCGTTCCGGTTTCTTTGGTGAATATCAGCGTGAACCGGGAGTTGGGATCGTCGCCGAACCAGCTATTCGGGTCGAGGCCATTCGGCCAGATATAATTGTTATTCAGCACAACCGGAGCAAACCCGCCCGCCTCCGTTCGAAGACCAATCTCCCAATCGCCGTAGGCGCCGGGCGAACTACCGACGCGAGTTTCGACCAAATCTTTGTAAATCAGGAAAGGCCCCCAACTGTCCTCACTTGCTATAACGTTAGACATCGAGGCGTTAAGGGGTGGGCCGAACTCGATAAGTTCGACATTATCGAAATAGACGGTCATGATCTCACCAGACCCAATCCATGTGTCGCTCAGGTAGGTACATAACCGGAAACTTTCCAACTGGTCGCGCACGATGGTGGAATTGGCGAACTCATCTTGAATGTTATAGTAGGTCGGATTGAGGTAACCGGACACGTCCGTCACGTTATCAAAGTAGAGCACGAACGTGTGCCAATCAGGGTCATTCCTGGGAACGTCGAGATTGTCTGCCTGCCAGACTTTGTCATCGTTCCCAAACAGACAGGGGTCGTCGATTGGTCTTGTACCATTGTTATCCAGGCGGGCGCAGAGTCTATAATCACGAGGTGATATCGCGGCTGAACTGGTCACTTTGACATCAAACCTGATGCCCAGAATGTTGGTCCAATCTTCCGGCTCGGGCATATCGAGAAAGACATCAAAGTAGCTTACACCGTTTGGCTCAGCATTTGGCTGACTGCCGTCAAATGTCCATTCAAGCACCTTATTGTTCGGATCGCAAGGGTCCGTCACAATCTGCAGCGGCGTCTTGGCATCCGCGGAGGTATCGGGCGGATCCTGGCCATATCCACCTTCGTGCTGGCCATCGCCCGGGTTATTCTGATAAAACCACGTTAGCCCTGAGCCACCTTCAAAATCATCCAGAAGAATTGTGGCGCCATACCCCGTTGTCGCCAGAATGGTGATTCCCACTATTGCGCAAAAGACGCATATTCTTTTCATCGTTATCCTCCAACCAGTATCCAAATTTATAATAACTGAACCCGCTTTTTCCACGCTGGTCAGCGGTCAGAAAATCACTTTTTTACAGAAGTCGGTTTATTGAATATAGCGCGCAATAATAGTGCAGACTTAGTCTCCTCCCAAAGCAACGTCCGGCCAAACCCTCACACCTCCCTGTGTCAAACAACCCCAAAGATGCAAATCGCGCATATAAACTCTACCTATACCTACCTTCCAAACAGCGATAGGGAGAGAGCCTGAAATGAAGCAGACCCTCCTCACCGCTGGTCATATACTCAAACTAACAGTATACTCGGTAATGGCGAAAGAATCAAGGAAAATATTTATTTTTTTCGCTGTAATCTGACAATTTCTGGTCATTTGAGGGGTATTACTGTAATCCAGGTAAGAACTGCTGAAAGAAGATGACGCAGTTGGGGATGGATTGCATGGACGGGTGGAGACTACTTAAAGAGCCAGCGGGGGGATTAAAGCGGCAAACCGGGACTATAACTGATATTTATGCCGTAAACTGATATATGCCGTAATTAAATTTGAAGGTGATTTTTGTATTTGACGGGCTCGATTAGCCGGGGCGTTCATTTTTCAAGAAAAAACCTTGACGTTGGTGGTAAATTCTGGTATCATATTATTTTACAATTGAGGAGCGGTGAGGAAGCTTGGAGGACGGTCTAAGCTTTCTGGCCCGGTTTTTATAACACGGATGGGGTTTTGGTTTTGACAATATAACGCGACCAATAGTTTTTGGGGGCTTTGAAATGTTTTTTTCAGCCGATGAAAGAAGCAAAGCCAAAGCCGCCGACTGTAGGTTCTGTGCTTAGCATTCACGGATGAAAAGGCCGAGTGGTCCAATCTGCCTGTGTCCCCCGACAAGGATGTTGGAAGCCAGTTGTGCGCATTTGGTGCCAATGGTAAAAATGGTTTTTATCCAAATGGTGACAAGGGTGATAAAACGGTTGCTGACAACAGCAGGAGTAAACACAATAGCTGGGCCTGTGTGTTTGTGCTGTCTGGTGGCTTTGGCGCTACCTGCCGAAATATATGCAGATGTACCCTTCGGTTACAACGTACAATCGGGCAGGGTTGAGGTAACCGGAAGTTCGCTGGATGTGCCAATTACGGCGGTTTCCGACATGAGCCGCGCGTTCGTGTTGATTAGCTCAGGTACCGGTTATACCAACAGTGATACAAACGCGGACATAGTGCAGGTCCGGGGCTATCTGCAAGCGACCAACAATGTTCGCTTTGAGCGTAGGTCCGCCTCAAATAGCACCTGGGTCAGCTACCAGGTAATCGAATGCTTTGACAATGAATTCACAGTGTATCGGGGCCAAAATTCGATGACAACTGCTGAGGCATCCAAGACTCTGAGCATCGGTGCAACAGTGACGCCTGCCAATTGCCTGGCATTTGTAACGGCGGATAATGATACGTCAAGCCGGCTTTACTACAATGAAGCGATGTTAACGGCGCGCGTGAGCAGCGCGACAGAGGTAACCATCCAACGTGGTTTCTCCAGCGGCGCGGCCCCCAATTTTAACTGGGTGGTCGTGGAGTTTGATACGAGCAAGATTGACAGCATTCAGCATGGCTCCGTTACGGCCACCGGCGCGTCCTATTCTTCGCCGGAGACGGTGACAATCAGCGCCGTGGATTTGGCCAATTCAATCCTGATCTTTCAGGCACGCATGAACAACAATGGGTTGATTCGGACAGCTTGGGCCGGGAACTTCAATTCCTCTACAGAAATCAAGTTCTATCAGCATACGGCCATAAATGCAGCTTTCATTGAGTGGTACGTTATCGATTTCGGCGACGGTTCGGCACAGCGTGGGGTGCTCGACGAATCTGCCAATAGCAGTTGGCTCACGTCGGACGCAACGATTACGTCTGTAGATACTACGAAGACGATGAGCTTTCACAGTATGACCTGTAACGGGTTCGATAACACTTACCCGCGAGCGATGTCCACGGCTCAGTTTACTTCGGGAACGAACCTGCGTATCCAGCGTATGAGAAACGGCCAAGGAAGCTATATTGAATGGCAGGTCCTTGAGCTACCTTATATAGTGATTGACACGACACCGCCAACACCCGACCAGATGACATGGGCGACCGAGCCTTATGGCACCGGCACAACATCCATTGCAATGGAAGCTACAACGGCCACCGACCCGAGCGGAGTGGAATACTATTTTACCTGTATTGACGGTGGCGGCAACAACAGCATCTGGCAGGACGAGACGTTCTATGAAGATATGGGTCTGATCCCGGACACACAGTACACCTACACGGTCAAGGCACGTGACAAGAGTCCCAACCAAAATGAAACTGCGCCATCAACACCTGCCTCGGCAAGAACGCGGGCGCCGAATACCTTGGTAGTAGCGGAATCTGGCGGTGATTATGACAACATTCAGGCCGCTATCAACGCTTGCCCTGAGAGTTGGACTATTGAGGTTGCCAATGGTTTCTGGGGTGGGACGGGGAATCACGACCTGGATTTTGACGGGAAGACGATAACCGTCCGCAGTGCAGGCGGGCCGGAAAACTGCACTATTAACTGCGGGGGAACTCCAACGACTCCCCACCGGGGTTTTTACTTCCACAGTGGTGAAGATGCCAATTCAATCGTGGAAGGCTTCACGATCAAAAATGGTTACGCTAAATACGACCAGAGTGTGCCTGGCATGGACTACCCAGATGGTGGGGCCATATGTTTCAGAGCTTCTGATGAAGGCTGGCCTTCTTCGCCGACAATCAGAAACTGCATAATCACGAATAATCAGGTCGAGGGTGATTATGGTTATGGTGGAGGCATATACTGTCTTTCCTCGGCGCCAACAATTACCGACTGCGTTATCAGTAATAATTCCGCTAATTTCGGTGGCGGCGTCAGTTACGAATACTATGATTGGCTGGCACCTGATACTAAGGCGACGATTATTAATTGCACTATTAGTGACAATGTTGCCATCTGTGATGACCCTGTCTTCCCCTCTAATGGTTATGGTGGCGGCGTCTATTGTTATGACAGCTCGGTTGTAATCGACAATTGCACGATCATCAGCAATTCAGCGTTCTGGGGGGGCGGCGTCTGTTTTGAATGCAATGACGAGCTGCTACCGAGTCCACAGCTTACAATTACCGGATGTACAATCAGCGGCAATTCTGCGACCTATGCCAATCCCGACCCCTGGGACGACGGTTGGGCAACAGGAGGGGGGATAGCTGTGTCGACGCTGTATGGTGGGATCATTTCCGAGTGCACGATAATAGGGAATCTCGCAGTGCATTATGGGGGAGGAATCGATTGTGTTGGGACATCGTCACTTTCGATTGTTAATTGTATTATCAGCGGGAATCTGGCGGACAGCGGCAATGTGGATATTCCCAGCGCCGGTGGCGGCATATGCTGCTTTGGGGCGTCACCGACGATACTGAACTGTACGATAAGCAGCAATGATGCTGAAGACTATGGATGGCAAGGCTATGACGACTATGGAGGAGGAGGGGGGGTATATTGCGAGGTGGATCCAGGACTTGCATATCCTATTTACTCTCAGCCGACTATTAAGAACTGTATATTCGAAAACAATGGGAGACACGCGATACATGAATTTGGGGATGACTGCGACCCGAATTTGACATATTGTCTCTTCCACAACAATGGCCTCGACGGCGATTACTACGATTGGGATATGGATGACACATTTACAGGCGCCGGCAACATCAATAGCATCCCTGATGGTTTTGCGATAAGAAACAAAGATGGCGACCCGTGGTTCTTTATGAACGACCCGAACAAGCCACAGGAGGCTGAGGATCCGAATTGGACGGATGAGCCGAGCCTGTCCGGGAACCGCACGACTCTATATGACTCGATGGCGTCGTTTGCTGTTGGTGAACTTGTGGGCAAGCATATTAACGCCAACATGAGTGATCCCGACCAGAGGCGCCAAGCCTATATCACGACGAATACGGCCACTACGATAGAGGTTGTCGGTGACCTGACGGGATACGTTGCAAAGAGCAACAAATA
>JGI10211J34971_10003055_pt1 | contig 13474 bp, 16 predicted proteins | sample Etolagsediment_FD_34971 | JGI IMG/M metagenome (IMG submission 34971) | reverse complement strand
AAGGTAATCACGCCCCCGTAGCTCAGGTGGATAGAGCAAGGGATTCCTAATCCCTGTGCCGTGTGTTCGAGTCACGCCGGGGGCACCAGAACTATTAAGGGTTTAAGCATTTAGCTTGAGCCCTTTTTTGGTGCCAAAATCAACAATTGTAACTGTTTTGTAACCATCTCGCCATTTGAGGTAGCTTTCTTGCTTTATAGCTGCTTCTCTTAAATCAGAATCATGACGATATTATATCTCTCAAAGACTGACCTTGTCTTGTGTCCTGATACCATCATAGCTACCCTCTCAGGTATTCCAGCTCTTACCATATTTCTAACCGCTGTCCGTCTAAGGTCATGGAATAATCGCTTTCCGATTTCGGCATCTTGGCAGGCCCTTTTCCATGCCTTATCAAACCGCTTAACCTTATCGCTCCCATCCTATGACCTTTCTTTCTTATCTCCCATTGTTTGTTAAAGACCTCTTTTAGCTCTTCATCAAGATAGACTGTCCTTCCTTCATCATTCTTTGTCTCTCCTGTCTCAAGCCTTACAATACCCTGGTCACGGTCAACTTGATTCCATGTTAAATTACTTATCTCTGACACTCTCCATCCTGTCTTATAGGCAAACGTAGCAAAGCCTTTTAAATAAGAGGGTAGGGCATCCATTAAAAAGTCAAATTACCACCGCCAGAGGCGGTGGTAATTTGACTAACAACATTTTTTAAGATTAAGCTTTACTTTTTAAATTTATATAATTATAAAATATAAAATTATAATTTATAAAATATTTTTTGATTCGAGTTACATTTGTATTTTTGAATATAACGATGAGCCTATTCACTGATAATAATTTGAAATTATCTGATAAACCAAAATCAGTTGTAGATACAGTAGCTGACTTTTTGCGTAAGTCAATTGTTAATGGAAGTCTAAAGCCCGGGGAAAAAATCCCAAATAATGACATTAGCAATAGCCTAGGAGTAAGCATTATCCCTTTCAGAGAGGCGATTAGGGTTCTGGAAAAAGAGGGTTTGGTTATATCTCATAGAGGGAGAGGTAGTTGGGTTGCAAACACCTCAATTAAAGATCTTGAAGAAACTTTTGAGATGAGAGAGATGATGGAATTGAGTGCCATAAATTTGATTGAAAATCATGTTAAAGCGGGGGAAGACATCAAAAAGAAAATTGAGCTATTAATTCCTGGAAAGGAAGTTGATGAACTAGGGATGGAGTTCTGTATGAATTTTCATCGTAATATTATTAAATTGGCGCGCAACAGTAAGTTACTCTATGTCTTTGACATGTTCCTAAATAATATCCGACGCTATCAGAGGCTTTCTTATACAATTCGTCACATGGAGGGTCTGACTGCTGATGAACATTTTAAGGAGCATTATAAATTTTTCGAATTATTAATTAAAGGAGATTTCGATTCGACTAGAAAAGGAATAAACGAACATTTAAACAAACTAAAGAATCTCTTGCTGAAGCAAATGGAATTTTCTGAATAGATTCCCTATTGATCAGTTTGAAGGTGCATTTTTTATGAAGTGCAATATATTGATTGAGGAGGGTTAACATGGATTGAAGTGACGATATTTCCATTGGTACAAAGGTTAAATTATAGGCTTGAAAATGAATTGATGTTTGCTAAGGAGAAAAAATGACTAGGATACCTTTAATAGAGTGGGAAGATGCAAGTCCGGAAGTAAAAGAAGTATATGAAGATATTATTAGAACAAGAGATGAAGGGTTGGGCGTTCCATTTAAAGGCTACGCAAACTCAATAGACGTTCTGAAAGCAAATTGGCAAAAACATAAAATATTACTCTATTCCAAAACCTCTCTTCCATCTAAGCTAAAACAGAGTATTCAACTCGTCGTTTCAGAAGCAATGGGATGTGAGAACTGAGGAATCTTTCAAGTTAAAGCTCTCCGCGGTGCGGGGACAAGCGAAGAAGAAATATCCAAGATTCAAAAAATGGAAGTTGACTCACCTAAGGATAGGGTTATCCTTGAATACGTATGGAAATCTTCTATTGATCCATCAAGTGTAACCGATGAAGACATTTCAAAGCTAAAGGATATTGGTTTAAGTAACAAAGCTATCGTCGAGGTGCAAGAAATTCTTGGTTTAATGCTTGGTTTTATTAACTTCTATGATTCCTTAATTGTTGATAATCCATCTCAGGAAGAAGAAAAATCACAAAATAATTCTGATCGAGAATGATGAAATTTTCCCGTTATCACTAGTAAACTTCATGATTGTTTAGAAAGTAGAGGATTAATTAAATGAGTAAAAGAAGTGAGGTAATCACAGACGAAAACATTGATAATAAGTTGGCTTCAATTGGAAAGCTCTTTTTATTAGATTTTTGGAATGAGGGTTGTATGGTTTGTAAAAGAATAACTCCCATGCTTGAATTGCTAGCCGAAAAATATGTAGACAAAGTAAAATTAGCTAAGATAAATACCGACGAAAACCCTGAAATTGTTGATCGGTTTATGATAAAAAGTTTGCCAACCCTTCTTTTCGTAAAAGAAGGAGAGGTTTTGGAGAGAGTTTCAGGCGTCCGAACGAAAACCGAATTGTCAATGATAATTGAAAAAAATATTTGAAAATCATAGTTGCAACAAAGAATCCTTCATTAATCTAATGTAGTACTGTTTGCAATCAAGACTAACAGAGGAGTCTTAATGTCATCGCATAGCCTCTGCAGCTTTTGTTTGCGATGAAAGTACCAATCCATTAAACAAGGAGGAGAAAAAATGTGTTGTATTTCAAGATCAATTAAAAATGTAGTGCTCATATTTGCTGCGTTGCTATTGGGTTTTTTATCATCTACCTTTGCGGGAGCAAGCTCTGACGTCACTCCTAAGGGAGCTCCAGCGGAAATAAAGGTCGCATGGGTTGATTATTATTCGGGACCAGGTGCCACTATGGGAATCCCAGAGAAGCAAGCTGTGGAATGGTTGGTAGATAAATTCAACAAAGAAGGTGGTATTCGGGGAGTTAAGATCAAACTGTTACTAGTAGACGAGATGGGGGGGCCTGATAAGCAGGTTATGGAATATCGCCGCATTACCCTGGACGAGAAAGTTGATGTTATATGCGGCTACACTTCAAGCGCCAGTTGTTTGGCAATTAGGTCTGTCGCGGAGGAATTGGACACCCTTACACTTCTTCAGAACTGTGGGTCTCACCGAATAACTGAGGAAAGTAAATTGAATTATATTTTTAGGACAGCTAATACTCAGGTTTCAGAGTGTGTAATGGCGGCCCGATATTTATTGGAAATTAAGCCCGATCTTAAAACCATAGCTGGGATGAACGAGGATTTTGCATGGGGCAGGGATAACTGGGAAGCTTTCAAAATAGCTATCCAAACATTAAAACCTGATGTGAAGGTTGCCACAGCGCTCTGGACCAGATTTCAAGCTGGAGAGTACTCCGCTGAGGTTTCCAAGCTTTTGGCAGTGAAGCCCGAGTTCATCTACAGCAGTCTTTGGGGTGGTGGACAGGTGGCATTTGTGAAGCAAGCAGCGCCGCGGGGATTGTTTAAGAGAAGCTTGGTGTTTTTCAATACCGGGGAAAATCCTTTGCAGGAATACAAAAAAGAGATGCCTGATGGTGTAATGATTTGTGGGAGGGCAACTGTTGGATATTTCTTGTATCCATCCCCAGATAAAAATCCTCGTCAGAAGGAATTTGTCGAAGGAATAAAGTCGCGCTACGGTCGATACCCTGACTTTACATGTTATCGAGCATATCAAACATTGGCAGGCTTAAAAGCGGCATATGAGAAAGCTATTGACCAAGTTGGTAAATGGCCGTCTACTCAGGAGGTGGTAAGCGCTTTTGAAGGTCTCAAATGGGATACGGTGAGCGGACCTATCGAGATGAGATTAGACCACCAAGCAGTGCACTCAGGCATCATTGGAATGACAAAATTTTCTCCTAAATATGGATTCCCAATTTTAGATCGGATCAAAAAATTTCCAGCTGAAGAAATTATGCCACCTTATGGTATGAAGACTTTAGACTGGCTCAAAACACTAAAAAAGTAACCCACGGATCAGAGAAGGTTTCATCTTTTCGGAAATATTTTTTTTTAAAACTAAAAAATCAGCCAGGCCCATGAACTTTGCGATTATCATTTTTGCTGATGGCGTTATATATGCAGCCAATTTATTCCTACTTTCAGTCGGAATGACGATGGTCTATGGAGTTCTCCGCATATTGAATATATCCCACGGCGCCATTTTTGCTCTGGGTTCTTACATGGCAACATCCCTTGCACTTAAGGTCTTAGCGCAGGGTTATTCTCCTTATATTACCTATCCTGCCCTAATATTGGGGGCCTTGATAGTTGGATTGACAACAGGGCCTATTATTGAACGTCTATTCTTAAGACGAATATATGGACGCCCTGTTGCCATTCAGCTTATTCTTACTTTTTCTATTTTACTTGTTCTTGATGACCTAATGAAGATGATTTGGGGAACGAATCCTATTTTTGTTAGTGAACCCTGCACCCTTTTGGGGGAAGTTTCAGTTGGGGGTATTCCTTACCTATCGTATAATTTATTGCTCGTCGGTATCAGTTTGTTTTTTGGGGCCTTACTTTTTTGGATAGTGAACAAGACTCGGTTAGGGAAATTGATCATTTCTGTTATTAGTGACAGCGAAATAAGTTCGGCAATGGGAATTAACGTAAACCGAATTTATCTCATTGCGTTCACTATAGGGGCTTTATGTGCTTCTTTAGGTGGTGCTCTTATAGCTCCTACGACTGCATCTGTTCCCGGTACAGCTTTGAACGTGGTTTCATTATCATTCGCAGTTATTGCAATTGGTGGGATGGGTAGTATTGAAGGGGCAGCTCTTGGGGCTTTAATCGTTGGGCTCTCAAGGGCACTATGCATACATCTTTTTCCGGAGTTAGAGCTTTTATCTATATACTTGATCATGGTTATCATACTCTTCATTAGACCGCAGGGGCTTTTGGGAAAAGTAGAACTTCGGAGAATTTGATATGAGAAAACAGCGTACTATCCTTCCGCTTTATTTTACTACGATTTTGTTCTTTTCGGCTCCCGTTCTTGTTCCGAGGTGGATACTTTTTATATTGACGTTAGCTCTCGCAAAGTTCATAGGCGTTTTAGGAGTAGCTCTGTTTCTTCGTGGTGGATTAGTGTCTCTCGGTCATGCGCTTTTTTTAGGGGCCGGAGCTTATACGGCAGGTTTGTTGATTAAGTGGTTCGGAATTAGGGAAGCATTTTTTTATTTGTTTTTAGGGCCGGCGTGTGGCGCATTGATAGCAGCGCTCTTTGGGGCAATTATAGCCCGGTACCGCGGTGTGTTTTTCGCAATGATAAACCTTGCTTTTTCAATGATCCTGTATTCAGTGCTGCTCAAATTTTATTGGCTAACTGGTGGGACCGACGGTATTAGCATTGGCACTCCCAGTTTTTTGGGCATAACTCCGGCGAAGGAAGCACTCCAACACATTCTCTATTATTTTGTGCTTATATCCGCTGGCATTGCTACCTATGCAACATACCGTTTTCTTGAATCACCTTTGGGCTATTTTTTAAAGGCGCTGAACGACAACGAGATTCGCATTGAGTACTCTGGGGAATCTGTTCAAAAGATTATTTTCATCACTTATATCTTTTCGGGAGCACTCGGCGGACTCGCAGGCGTTTTGGTTTCTTTTTCAGTTGGCCACATTGTTCCTGAACTAACATTTTTTCTCCAGTCCGCAGAACTACTAATGATCGCGTTGCTTGGCGGAATTGGCAGTGTATTTGGCACTCTTTTTGGTGCTATAGCCTTCGAGTTTATCCGCACGTATGCATACAAATACTCCCCGGAAACATGGCAAATGACTTTGGGTATCATTATGTTGTTCTTAATTTTGTACCAACCGGGGGGGATATGGGCAATTTATGAATCTTTGGTGGCGAAATTTCGAAGCCGATGGGAAAGAGTCAAAGTTGGATAAATTTGCAACAATTCTCGAAACAAATAAAGTGACAAAACATTTCGGAATGGTAACAGCGGCGAATTCCACGACAGTTCGCGTTAGTAAAGGAGAACTGCTCGGAATCGTAGGATCAAATGGCTCCGGGAAAACTACCTTTCTTAACCTAATAACAGGGTACCTCAAACCGGAGACAGGTCGGATTTTATTCCTTGGACAAGATATAACCGGCTATTCTCCCCGGCGTATAACCAAATTGGGAATCGCTCGTTCCTTCCAAATCCCTCAACTCTACTTATCCCTGACAGTCATTGAAAATCTTTTACTGTCTATTGCCGCCCAATCATGCAATGGCAATAACCTCTGGCAGCCGCTTTACAGAAAAATTTGGATCGATAAGGCTGAGGAGACTTTAGACCGTTTTGGATTAAGCTTTTATTGTAATAAACATGTGTCGCATTTGCCTGAGGGTAGTAGAAAACTTCTTGATGTTGCCATGTCGTTCGTTTTAAAGCCAGAATTGCTTCTTATGGATGAACCCACGAGCAGCGTTAGCATTGAGGACAAGTTTCCTGTTATGGATACCCTGCTTAAAGTTATAGAGGAAAGTAACATTACAGCCATATTTGTCGAACATGATATGGATGTAGTTAACCGTTATAGCAAAAGAGTGCTCGCATTTCATGAAGGAAAAGTGCTGGCTGATGGGTGCCCTCAGGTCGTTATGAATGACGAAAATGTTAGGAGAATCGTTTTAGGAATAGGTGAAACTTGTTAATTCTTAATAGCGTTAAAGTACAGATTAAAGGATTGACCATTTTAAGGGGCATCAGCTTAGAAGTCCCGTCCGGTGAGCTTATTTGCCTCGTAGGGCGAAACGGTGCCGGTAAAACAACAACGCTCAAGAGCGTGGTTGGCATTATCCCTGTTTCGGAAGGAACTATTGAACTTGACGGGAATGACATAACAAAATTACCTGGCCATCGGCGAGCGCAATTTGGTATCGGATATATGCCTGAGGATCGCAGATTGATAGGCTCTCTAACGGTTGAGGAGAATATTCTTCTGCCCGGCTGGGCGACCGGCCTTGACAAATGTAGGGATCAATTAGGATATATTTATGACTTGATGCCTGATGTCCAGCTTCTGGCAAAGCAGAAGGCTTTGCAACTAAGCGGCGGACAGCAGAAGATGGTCACTTTGGCCCGGGCAATAATGACGGGATCGAAAGTTCTTATCTTAGACGAGCCATTCGAAGGCCTTTCTCCAGGAATGGGAGACAAGATTGGGAAGACAATTCAGAAACTAATGAACGGTCAGTTTTCATTGTTACTTGTTCAACCTGATACTAAGAGAATCCGATTCGCGAAGAAAATATACACAATTGAGCGGGGCGAGATTATCGACGAAGGGGAAAGGTGTGCTAGCATGCCCTGAAGTTGATGATTTTGTGTCTTGAGACCTTTTGTGAGGCCGTTATGCTTTGAAAAAATCGATTGGAAGATGTAGTAAGGCGCCGGAGCGAAGCTGTAGATATTTGGTAGGGCTTGTTCTTTGGAGGTTTAAGGTTTGGATCTTTGAGCAATGTTAAATTTCAAGCCTGTTCCCGAAGGCGTTGGGAAGAGGCCTTTGATTAAACTACATCCCTCTAAAGTCGTAATGTATCATAGGGGATTATAACGCGTTCATTTGCTCTAGTATTGAGCGAACTACGTTTAGTCCTTCGGCATCTAGTTGACGTTGTGGGGATAGAGGAGGGCCAACAGCGAAGCCTTGCATTTCAAGACCGGATTTAACACATGCTGCAAGTGAATATTTTTGAAAAGCCATGTTTAGAGGCCACAACTTTTTTTGCATTTCCAAAGCTTCGTGCCATCTCTTCTGGAGAGCCATCTCATAAAGAGCGACACTGAGTTCAGGGATTAGGCAGGCTGGGCCAGCCATCCAGCCGACACCACCAAGCATGAACACAAAGAGAGGTACATGGGCGGAAGCACTAAATATTTTTATTTTGTCTCCTAACGAGGTAAAAATGGCCATTAATTTAGCCATATCTCCTGATGCATCCTTTAGATATAGGATATTTTCTACTTCGAGTAGTTTCGTCAAGGTATCAATTGTGAAATCCCATTGTGCAAACTTAGGGTTTGTATATAATGTAACCGGGCAAGAAACCGCTTTAGAAACGGTTCGGAAGTGGTGCACTACTTGTTTATCGGTAATCGGAAAATAAGTAGGCAATACCACTAGTATGCCATCAACTCCAGCACGCTCAGTTAAGCTAGCCTCATGCACGGCTCCATGGGTAGTTAAATTATTAACGCCGGCAATTAAGGGAACGCGTCCGTTGATGGCCTCTACAGCTACTTTAACGACCTGTAGCTTTGTATGGCCGTCCAGGTAGGCTCCTTCACCTGTACTGCCTAAAACTGTAATGCCATGAACACCCTTATGAATCAGATGTTCAATTAGATGTACAAGAACCTCTTCCTTGAGATGACCATTTTGGTCCAGGGGTGTTACGAGATAAGGATAGATCCCGGAAAATCGCTTTTTTTGAGTTGTCATGGATAGTAACTCCCAAATTAACTAGTTATATTAATAAAATCTAGATTGCTAAGGCAATACGCTTAAAAATATTTGGAGAGAGTTAAGATGTGGTAATTTCAGCGATACCGAAGATATTGTCAAATTCACCGTTTGTAAATTAAGACGATCGCCTTGGATTGTCAACAAAAAACAATAATGACAAAATCAATGCAAATTTCAATAAAGCTTTTAATCAAATGAAACTTGTAGGAGAGAATATCAAGTTGAGGTTATTTTGTGAACTGGCGCATAAACTCTATTTTTGATTTATTATTAATGATGAGCCTTCTATAAGTTTGCATCAGATCGTTAGCTCATGCATTGTATAGCGTCTAAAAGATGGTTTTTGTCACAAAAGTAAATCTAAAACTAAAAGATGAGAAACTTGGAGGTTAAAAGATGATAAAAGTTAGTAGACCGGAGTTATGCACTGGCTGCCTAATATGCGTGATGGCCTGTTCTTTTCACCATACTAAGCGTTTTTCGAAAAGCGAGTCCAGTATAAGCGTTAAAAAGGATATTATGAAATCAAATGAAGTTCCGAAGATACATATATCTTACAAAAAAAACATCACACTGAAAGCTTGTGATCTATGCAGCGATGAAAAGTACCCATTTTGTGCTTTTTTTTGCCCTCAAAATGTATTCAAGGTTGAAAGGAGCAAGACATGATAAAATCAAATTACGGATATGCTGGCAATATATTGCGAGTAAAGCTTAATAATTTAGAACTTACCAAAGAACCAACTGATAGCTATACGCAAAGATTTCTCGGAGGAAGAGGCATTAATCAATGGATTCTTTTAAAAGAGCTGAAACCATGGGTCACACCCTTCGAACCAGCGAACATAATTTGTTATGGTACAGGTCCTTTCACAGGAACTCTAGTCCCGGGAGCATCCCGGTTAAATATTGACTCGAAGAATCCATTTACTGGAGGAATTGGTTCGGGCAGTGCGGGTGGATGGTTCGGTTCCGAAATGAAGTTCGCAGGGTATGATAATATAGTTGTGGGCGGAAAAGCGAAAGAGCCAGTTTATCTCTTTATTGATAATGAGCATGTCACTTTTAGACCTGCTTGGAAAATGTGGGGAAAGACTGTCTCTGAAACGATGGGAATGATTAAAGAAGATGTTGGTGATGATGATGTAGAAATATTGTGTATTGGTCCGGCTGGTGAAAATATTGTGAGATCCGCTTGTGTCGTGGTTAGCGGATCCCGAGTAACCGGAAGATGTGGTCTTGGGGCTGTAATGGGATCAAAAAATCTGAAGGCGATTGCTGTGAGGGGCTCTGGTTCTGTTGGAGTCAAACACCCTGGTGAATTCATATCCCTAACAGAGAAGATATCAAAGAGGCTTCGCAATTCGCCGGAGCACAAAGTCAGAAAGGAAGTTGGGACATTTTTTGTGACTCCGATATTTAATGCTCTCTCCGCGGTACCTTTTAAAAATTTTCAAGATGATTATATCCCAGAAGAGTTTTATTCTAAGATATCCCAAGAGGTTTACAAGCATTTCTATAATGTAGATACTTATGCTTGTTCGGCTTGTCCGACGCCTTGTGGACAGGTCTACTCTGTTAAAGATGGCCCCTATTCTGGCACTAGATGTTTGAAAGCTGAGGGAAATACTGTTTGGAATTTTGGTGGAAGATTAGCGATCAATGAGCCCGGAGCAATCTTGAAGGCTCAAGAAGATTGTGCTCAACTTGGGCTCGATATCGACAGTGTCGCTAGTTCGATCGGATGGGCAATAGATTGCTACCAGAATAAAATAATCTCTAAAGAGGATACCGATGGTGTGGAGTTGAACTGGGGAGATCATAGTGTAATACTTGATTTGATTAGAAAAATTGCATACAGAGAGGGGTTTGGAAATGTTTTAGCTGAAGGGTCTTTACGGGCTGCGGAAATTGTTGGAAACAATTCTAAGAAATATGCATTTCACATAAAAGGCCAAGATCTTATAGAAGCTATTCGCTCGATGAAAGGCTGGGCTTTAGGCGTCGTTGTATCGCCAAGGGGCGGGGCTCATACTCGAGGTGCTCCGGTTACGGAAGCTAGACAATACTCAAGAAAAGAAAGCAATAAGCTTTTTGGGGTTGAAACCGCAGGTATAGCTGCAACCTACAAAGGAAAAGCAAAAGTGGTAAATTATATAGAAAAGATATGCGCGCTCTTGGATTCTCTTGGAGTTTGTTTATTTACAGGTAATTGGGCATCACCGCTAGGCATTAATCCCGGAGAGTTAGCGAAATATTATTTCTTGATTACAGGTAAGGAATTATCTGAGGGCGAGCTAATGCAAACAGGAGAAAGAATACATAACATTGAAAAAATGTTCAACATTTATCATGCTGGATTTACCAGGAAGGATGACTACCCTCCTAAACGTTTTATGAAAGAAAAGATTAAGTCAGGCCCGTTAAAAGGAGAGTTATTAAGGGAAAAAGATTGGAATAGAATGCTTGATGAGTATTACGAGTTAAACGAATGGGATCTGGAATCCGGCTGGCCTAATAGAGAAAAATTAGAGAAATTGAAAATAGGTGAATGTATAGATTATCTTGAGTGCGCAAGAAAAAATCGTTGAGGGGAGAAAACTGAGCTTTTTAGTGACCCTCCCCCGGCAGGAGCCGGGGGCATCCCTTGGTTACAAGTTCTTGGGCCCTCCGGACTGCCACTCCATCTCCAGACGGGAGTCTGGAGTTTTATGTGGCTGAATAAATTTTTAGTATTAAGAGCCGTGACTCCAATATCAAATATCCTATAGAAAAGAGAATGAGAATTGGCTCATAGCTAATTTAATTTGGTGAAATCGGACTTTGTTTTATTGTTTGTTTGTGTGCACCATTATTAAGAATTGGCATTACCATGTGACTAGGTATGCATTACTAAAAGGATACCTGTTTTTAATCACTCGGAAAGGAGTAACAAAATATGTCAAAAATTATAGAAGGGGAGCTAAAAGTTTCAGAGAGCGTTTCTATCACAATCTTAGTAGACAATTATATTGATGTATTTTTACCCAACAAAGAATACGTAGAGCGCCCCAAATTAAGAAAAAATAATAAAAGATCCAAACCTTTACTTGCAGAGCATGGTTTAAGTTTTATGATTGAGGTTGTTGAAAACTTTAAAAAACATAGCATTATTATGGACTTTGGTGTTTCTAACATCGCAATGCCACACAACATGGCTGTGTTGGGTGTGAATCCTGGAAAAATAGAGGCGGCTATTATTTCACATGGTCATCATGATCATATCGGAGCTATTCGTGAAGTATTAAAATTGCTTCCCGACGATATTGACATAATAGTGCATGAGGATGCTTTCCTAGCAGAGAGAATACATAAGCTTCCAGATGGGTCAGAAATACCTATCCCATCTCTTAAAAGAGACGCAATTGATCCATCTATTTATTCAATAACTATTGCTTCATCTCCTATGATTATTGCTAACGGACATATTGCAACCATTACCAATATACCAAGGAAAACTGATTTCGAGAAAGGTATGCCAACGACTTACTATAAAAAAGATGGCAAAATTTTTAAAGATGACATAAAGGATGATCAGGGAATTGTGATAAACGTTAAAGATAAAGGTCTAGTTGTAATTTCCGGATGCGGGCACTCAGGCATTATTAATACTATTATGTATGCGCAGGAAATAACAGGCGAGGAAAAGATATATGCGGTCATAGGAGGATTTCATCTTACAGGATCTTACTTTGAAAAAATTATTTCTCCAACGGTTGTGGCGATGAAAAGATTTTCTCCAGAAATAGTCGTTCCTTGTCATTGTACCGGATGGAAGGCTACTCAAGCATTTGAAGAAGCATTTCCAGAAGGATTTATCTTAAGCTCTGTGGGATCAAGAATAAATCTCTAACTTATTATGAATGGCTTTGCTATCAAAGAATGGTATTCGTTGCTAATGGTATAATGAGATTGACCATTAGCTAAATGGTTATTTTTGGAAACAGGAGTTTATACAATGAAGTGTGCTAAATGTGGCGAGACCATAGAAAAAGGAGAAGAAAGAGAGTTTAATGGTAAACTTTTATGCGAAGACTGCTACATAAATGCTCTTTCACCTCCGCGTAGCTGTGATCCATGGGCAGTTCATAGTGCCAAATCTTTTGCCAGCAAAAGAGAGATTGATTTTGAGATAACTGAGACTCAAGCAAGAATACTTCAGGTATTAGAGGAGACTGGTGGGTCTGAAATGAGTTTTATATCAGAGAAACTTCAAATAAAACAGTCCATTCTTGAAAGAGAAATTGCTACACTTAGGCATATGGAGAAAGTAAGGGGTGCACTCAAAGATGGTAAAAAAATCATTCGCCTATGGTAACCTCAACAGGACCTCACGTAGTATATTCAAAGAGAAGAGTATTTTTGAATTTTGTTGACCTATTGAGATCGCAAGCCGCTTTAGGGCATTAAAGACCTTATCTTATTTCTCATCTTTATATTTGCGATTAACTCTATTTTATCTTGGATATAGATCAGGCTATTCTATAAAGATTATTTACAGATAATGTTTCTGGATGCTTCTGATGGTTCAATTTTTGCTTTTTAAATATTCACTTCAGTAAACCAGCTGTCTGCATTGATGCCGTGATTTCGTGAAATTGGGAGATAGCTTCCCGCAGATAGGATGTTGTCTCTTCCACCCTTATGGATAGCTTGGCTTTTTTCGACTGAGTTCATTTTGGTGTGAGAAGAACATATTTCAAAGCAAAAACCAGGTTAAGCTATTTCTAACTTTACTAATCAATTTAGAGAATCACTGTATATTGTATTTTTCAATCGGAAATGAACTACCCCGCCGCAAGCGGCGGGGAATTGACCCCATAGAGATTAAACACCTAGTGTCATGTCAAGCTTGACATGACGTATTAAA
>JGI10211J34971_10003053_pt1 | contig 13480 bp, 13 predicted proteins | sample Etolagsediment_FD_34971 | JGI IMG/M metagenome (IMG submission 34971) | reverse complement strand
AGGTCCAGGACATGGGAAAGCTTTAGTGGCTTTGTATTTTACAAAAGGAAAAAACAGCTATAAAGATGCTTTTAGTATAGGGTACTTAATAGCTGTTATTCATGCAATATCAGCTGTTGTTATCACTTTTGTGTTATATTTTATCTTTCAAACAATGTTTAGACAAAATTTTAATCAATTTTCAAATTATGCAATGTTAGCTTCTGCCTTATTTATCATTGTGATTGGAATATATCTTATAGTTAAGGCTATATTGGACAAAAATCAAAAGATAGCAGATGAAAAACAGCAATATCAGCAAACAAATAGAAGTAAATATAGTATTGCTTTAAGTGTTGGGGTTGTCCCTTGTCCAGGGGTTATGACTATTGTATTATTTTGTATTTTGTTAAAGAAATTTATGTTAGGAGTATTAGCAGCTATTACTATGAGTATAGGGATGGGACTTACTATATCTGTAGTGGGGATTTTAACTGTTTTATTTAGTAAAAAAACAGAAAAATTTGTTAATATAAAAGGGTATATTCTTGAAATAATAAGTGGATTTTTAATAGTATTATTAGGACTATTTTTATTGAGTTCAATATATCATAGTTTATAGTTTAGATATATTCAACTCTGTTTTTTCCATTTTGTTTTGCTTTATAGAGCAGTTCATCTACTCTTTTCATAATTGATTGTTCTGTATCCTTTTGTCTAAATTCTGTTAAACCAAAAGAACAAGTGATATGATCTAGTTTTTCAAAATTTATATTTGCAATAAGTTCTCGTATCTTATTTGCAAAAGTAAAAGAGTCTTTGAGATGATTCATAGGTGAAAGTATCACAAACTCTTCCCCTCCCCATCTTGCAAAAGTATCTGTTTTGCGTATATGATTTTTAATAACTTTTGCAACAGATTGTAAAACTAAGTCTCCATAATCATGCCCATAAGTATCATTGACTTTTTTAAAGTTATCAATATCTATCATAATTGCTGTAAACTTTTGTTCTTTAAATCGTAAAGCAATATTGATTAAATCTTTTAATGTTTCATCAAACTTTAATCTTGTAGCAGCACCTGTTAGGGTATCTTGAAATGCTAGTTTTTTTGTATCAATTTGAAGTTGTTCAAACTCTTGATAGAGTTGTTCTTTTGTAATTTCTTGTGCTTTAATGAGATGAATGAGATATAATAATAAAATAATATTTAAGAAACAAAGAAAAAGAAATTTGATAAATAATGCTTCAACTATTAAGTTTGTTTCTTTGATTTGTTCATATTGTTTTACTATAAGAATATAACCATCAGTAGATATTGTACCAAATAAATGAATAGCATTATTTTCAAAATATTGTATATATTCTTTATCTTTTAATTGTAATAATTTAGTTTCTAAATATTTCTTATTTGAAGAAGTGTTCTCAAAAAATTTGAAAGTTAGATTATACTTATAGTTTTTAGACTCTTCTTTTTGCATCATTAGAGGAGTACTTTTTGAAAACTCATCTTTTAAATCATTTTTTGCACTATAATCAATATTTTTTATGAGTATATTTTTTTGTTTTGCAGAAGAGGTATATACTTTTTTATAAAAATTATAATACCTTATCATCTCTTTTTTTGTTTCATTTTTCAGCATATCATTAAGATTTGTATATTCATTATAAATATACAAAATAGAGATTGTTATTATTATAATATATCCGATGATATATTTATATTTTCTATTTATTAATAAAGAGTTTATCATATAAAAATCCTTGTATAAAATCTACTTTTGTATCTTTTGCTATCTCTAAATCTTCATAAGTTTCAATTCCTTCTAAGATTACTTGTTGATTTTGAGAATGTGCAAAATCTACTATTCCGTTTATAATATGTATAAAAGAGTTATTTGATTTCACAGCTTTGAGCATATCTTTGTCAAGTTTTATGTAGTTTGTTTTGTTAAGTAAAAATATTGAAACCATAGAATCTTCTTTGAAAAAATCATCCATTGCAAACTCAAATTTAAATTTATTGAAAATATCAATAAGCATTGAAATATTGATATGGACATGTGAATTTTCAACAAGTTCAATTGTAAAATCTTTTTGTTTTTGAAAAAAAGAAAAAAGCTCATTAACACCTGTTTTATATCCAAATACATGGGGATCAAAGTTTATAAATAGTTTTTTATCTTTTGGTCTATTTTCAAATTGTTTTTTTTTTGTAAGATATTCTAGTTGATAAAACAGTTCTAAATCTTTATGACAAAACCCAAAAACTAAATCTGGTGGTAATAGATTCTCTTTATATTTAAATCTAGCAAGAGCTTCGTATCCATAAACCTCTTCATCATGAAGTGATATGATTGGTTGGTATTGTGTATAGAAAAGCTTTTTTTCTATAATCTCTTCTATGATTTTCTCTGATATGATTTTAAAGTTGTTTTGTTGATACATATAATGCCTAATTTATTACTAGAGAGATTAGTGTAAAATCATCTCTCTTTTTAATTATTAAAATAGTAATAAAAAATCTCTTAATATATACTTAATATTGATAACTATTATCAAAATAAATATTATTCTTTGATTCCATTAATTCAAGTTTTTTAATAGATACTTCATGGACTCTTTATGTAACTAATATGTAACTGAACATTATTACTATTTCAACGAAATAATATAAAAGGGAAACACATGAGTAAAAAAACTATAATTAAAAGTTTAGTGGTAACTTCAGTAATTAGTTTGGCGTTCACAGCTTGTAGTAATGAACCACAGCTTGTAACTGTTAATAAAGAGGGGCATAATGAAATCTATTTTAAACCAGTAGCTGCACCTACAACAGATGCTCAAAAGAAAAGAATAATAACTTCAGATGAAGTAGTTATCAATGGAAATGTACAAAAGATAGGATGGCATACTATCATAAGAACTGGTGAAAAACTTCCAAGTTTAGATGGTCAAGGTATGGAGATTTTTGGTCAAGTAAAAAATGAATTAGGTCTACCAATAAATCACAAAGATGGTAGTCCATTTATTTGTAAAACAAGTAAAGATGGTTCAGGACCAGATCATACTACACTTCATGAAAAAGATGGTAAGTTTTTTGCTATTACACAATTTGAGTGTGGGCCAGGTGCTATGTATATTTCAAGATTAGAAAAAACTAAAGAGGGTGGATTTAAAGCAGTTGCAACTAGCCATATTTCTCAAGCTGAATATGAAGGTGGTTGGGTACATTGTGCAGGTGTAAAAACACCTTGGGGATCACATCTAGGAAGTGAAGAGTATGAGCCAAATGCTAAAAAAGCTGAAAAAGATGAGTACTATTCAAATTTTGATTTATACTTTAAAGATGGAAAGAAAGCTCTAAATCCATACTATTGGGGATGGACTCCAGAAGTAACTATTACAAATGCTAAAGGGGATACAGAGTATGTAAAACATTATTCTTTAGGAAGATTTGCACATGAATTATCTTATGTTATGCCAGATGAAAGAACAGTGTATATGACTGATGATGGTACTAATGGTGTATTGTTTATGTTTATAGCAGATAAAGCAAAAGATTTAAGTGCTGGGACATTATACGCGGCAAGACTATATCAAATGAGCGATAAAAATGGTGGAGAGTTTGATGTAACTTGGATTAATTTAGGACATACTACAGATAAAAAAATTGATAACTTTCTAGATAAAAAGCCATCATTTGACGACCTGTTTGAATATGCTAAAGCTAACAATGGAGAATGTCCAAGTGGATTTACTTCTATAAATACTACAGCAGGAAATGAGTGTTTAAAAGTGAAAGAGGGTATGGATATTTTTGCTTCAAGATTAGAATCACGAAGATATGCAGCACTAAAAGGTGCTACAAGTGAGTTTAGAAAAAAAGAGGGCGTTACTTTTGATAAGAAAAGAAATGAACTTTATGTGGCAATCAGTAGAATCCAATATGGTATGGAAGATTATAAGAAAAAAGGTAAAGAAAATCCTAAGTACGATATTGGTGGAGGAAATCATATTAAACTACCATTAAATAGTTGTGGTGGAGTTTATAAGTCTAATGTTAGTGCTGGACACCATGATACATCATCTGAAGAGATTAATAGTAAATATGTAATGACTAACTTCAAAGGTGAAGTTATGGGTGAGATGAAAAAGTATCCAAGTGATAGTGAGTTTGCTGCGAACAAATGTTCAATAAGTGCTATTGCAGAACCAGATAATTTAACATTTATTGATAAATCAGATATTTTAATTATAGGTGAAGATACAGGCGCTCATCAAATAGATTATATTTGGGCATATAATGTTAAGACTAAAGATATTACTAGAATTTTAACATCTCCATATGGATCTGAAACTACTTCTCCATTTTGGTATCCAAATATAGGTGGAAAAGCTTATATGACAGCAGTTATTCAACATCCATTTGGTGAATCTGATAAAGATAAGAAAGATTCTCCTTCTGATATTGAGTCTTGGATTGGTGTAGTTGGACCATTTCCAGCTTTTGAGTAATCAAACAAGTTTATATACAGGAATCCCTGTATATAAATAGATCCTAAACAAAAACTCTCAAATCCAATGAATTTAAGGTTAAACTGTATGTTAAAACGAACTTTATTTATATCAATATTTTTTAATTCATATTTATTTTCAATTGATATAGATTTAAAACATAATAAACTGATAAATGAATCAGCATATATAAGCTCTCAGTGTTATACAAAAACAGAAGATATATCGAATAAAAATCTTTTACATAATCCTTGCTATAGTTGTCATAAAAAAAATAAAGAACCAAATTTTTCTTTTCAAGATGATGATCTCCAAATGGCTTATGATTTTCCAGAATCAGCGTTAAAGAATCCGTGGACAAATCTTTTTAAAGATAGGACAGAAGAAGTATCTAAAATAAGTGATAAAGAGATATTAAAATATATAAATTCAAATAACTATTCTAAAAATAATCAAATAATATTAAATAATAAATTAAAAAACATCCCAAAAAAATGGGATTATAATAACAATGGTAAGTGGGATGGATATATTCCTGACTGCTATTTTAACTTTGATGATGAAGGGTTTGATAAAGATTCAAATAGTAACTATACAGGTTGGAGATCTTTTGCATATAGACCATTTTTAGGAACTTTTTGGCCTACTAATGGGAGTACAGATGATGTATTAATAAGACTTGATAAAGTGTTTATGCAAGATAATGATGGTAAATTTAATCTAGATATTTATAAATTAAATCTTTCAATTGTTGAGTCACTTATAAAACAAGCTGATGTTGGTATAGAGCCTACTGATGAGAAAAGATATGATTACGATATAAACCAAAATGGAAAACTTGATATTGCTAAAAAAATCGTTTTCAAATGGCGTCAACCAAAGTATAACAGCAAAACATTTAAAATATCAGATTTTTCTATGACCTATGTTGGAAAAGCAAAAAAGCTTTTAGAGGAAAATGAGTATTTGATAGCTCCTGGTCTTTATCCTGTTGGTACAGAGTTTTTGCATAGTGTTAGATATATTGGCATAGATAAAGATGATGAAATAGTGATGTCCCCTAGAATGAAAGAGCTTAGGTATGGGAAAAAAATATCTTGGAAAACTTACTATGAACTTAAAAATACAGGAATCGAAGAGATAAAAGACAAAGATGATTTCCCTGATAGACTTGAACAGTTTATAGGAAACTCTGAAATTGGTCTTTATAATGCACTTGGTTGGAGATATCAAGGTTTTATAGAAGATAAACAAGGGGAGCTTAGACCACAAAGCTATGAAGAGACATATTTTTGTATGGGCTGTCATAATAATATAGGGGCCATAGCAGACTCTACTTTTGTTTTTCAAAGAAAGTTAGAACATTCTGACTTTAGAAAAGGGTGGTATCATTGGACTCAAAAGGGATTAAAAGGTATAAGTGACATGCTTTTAAAAAATGGTGATACTGAGTATGTACAATATTTAAAAATAAACAATGCCGGTGATGAGTTTAGACAAAATAAAGAGCTTATAGAAAAATTTTTTATAAAAGATTGGGAAAAAGATAAACAAAATATAGAAAAAGATCTTCTTTTAAAACTTGAAAATCCAGAGACTTACCTAAAACAATACTGGAAAGTAAAAAAAGAGGAAGTAAAAAAAGTAAAAAAAGATATCTCCCATTTAATATTACCAAGTCCAAAAAGAGCGATGGAACTTAATAAATCTTATAAAATAATTGTAGAGGAACAAAGCTATATCTATGGTAGAGATCCACATATAAAACCACTTATTAATGTTCATAAAGAGATTCAAGAGGGGCAAATGACACAGCTTGAAAAGGTGTCAAATGAGTGAGATATATAACTCTTTTTTAAATACTATTATTAGCTGGCAGCAAAATATAAATATTTTAATAACAGACTCTTTTGACAAACTTGATAGTGGTGATTCTACTATGTATTGGTATATTTTGCTTGTATCATTTATATATGGTCTTATTCATGCTTTAGGTCCAGGTCATGGAAAAATGGTAATTGCAAGTTACTTTTTAGTAAAAGGTGCAAAAACTAAAGAAGCATTAAAAGCAGGGTTTTTAACATCTTTAGTTCACACTATCTCTGCTTTAAGTGTTACTTTAGTTCTTTTTACTTTTTTTCAAAACTCTATTACTAAATACTTTCAAGAGATAAATGCAAATATGTATAAAGTATCTGCATTGTTTATTATTGTTTTAGCTTTATATTTACTCTATGAAACTATAAAAGATAGAGATGTTGAGGAACAAAAAGTAAAGGAAAACAAAGTAAAAGATAAAAATATTTTAAGTATTGCAGTATCAATAGGGATAGTTCCTTGTCCTGGAGTGATGACTATTGTATTGTTTGCAATGATTTTAGGATACTATTATCTTGGTATTTTAAGTGCTATAATGATGAGTATAGGTATGGGAATCACAATATCCTTAGCAGCAATTTTAACTACAAAAGTAAAAAACTCAACATACAAAGAGATATATCAACCTCTTTTTAGAAAAATAACTTATTTGGGTATAGGTCTTCTTCTTAGTCTTGGTTTTATAATAATTGTATGAGATTAATATTTTTTATTTTATTTGTAATATCAAATATTTATGCACATCCACATTTTTTTGTAGATGCTTTTATAGATATACAAAAAAGCACAATAAGTCATAAATGGGTATTTGACAAGATGAATTCAAGACTTTTGATTTTTGATTTTGATAAAAATAAAAATAAGCAATTTGAAAATGATGAGCAAATCTCTTTTTTAGAAGCACACTTTGAAAAGTTAAAAGAGGAAAACTACAATCTTTTTATGGAGATAGATAGTAATGAATTAGTAGCAGATCCAACAAATATTAAAGTAGAAATTAAAAATAAAAGAGTGCAGCTTAGCTTTGATCTTATAGTTAAAGTACAAGAGGGTGAAACAATTTGTACCATAGACCCTACACTTTATTTTGCATATAATTTGATCGATATAAAGTGTATCTATAAATATGAGATACAAAAAAGTGAACATGACTATTGTTTAGGAGTAACAAAATGAAAATACTGATATTAGTATTAATGATAATAGTTCACGGGTGGACACATCCTGTAAGTTATACAATTGATTTACAAGTAGAGTATAATGAGATGAAGAAAGAGGTAAGTGTTTTTTGTAAAAGTGATAGTAGAAATAAATGTGGACTTCATAGTTTTCATTTTTTAGATAAGGATGAAACTATTTTAAAAACAGAGAAGTTCCCTTTCTTAAAAAACAAGACTATCCTTTCTATAGATAAAAAACCATCCAAAATGATATTTTTTTTAAGGAAAATACCAGAACATACTTATATTGTGATAATAGAGTAAAAAAGAGTAGTTATTTAAAAATATAAGTAGTATAACTACTTATATTTTTTTTATAATATTAGAAACTATAAACTAATTGAGCACTATAGTAAGTACTGTCATCATCAGAAGTCTCAGCATCAATATCAGCAAATAATAAAGTTAAAGATAAGTTTGCATAAATCTCTTTATCAATTGTGAAGTTAAACTCTTTTTCTGTTTCTTCTACAGCACCATTTTTATAATCAGTAGACCCATAGATTGCACCAAAGTCAAATCCAGATACACTATAGTTCACACCAATATAGTAAGTATCAGCATCAGTTCCATATACTTGGTTCCCACTATCTAATGGATTGATATTATCACCCAATGCATCAAGACTTCCTATTCCACCTGTTTTGTCTGTAGTAATATAACCACCATTTACACCAAATGTATCATTTGAATAGCTTAAATCAAGTGCCATAATATCACCATCATCAGTAGTAATTACATCTTCATCAGTTGCAGTATATTTTGCAACAGCACCAAAGCCATTCATATTAAAATCAACTTTTCCACCAACAGCACTAAAAGTATCTTTGGCATCCATGTAGTATGCACCTAAAGCTATATTATTATTGATTGAGTAAGTTGCATCTACTACATAAGCACCATCTCCATTTACCCCAATATCGGCAAAATCATAAAGTGCTTCATCATTGGCACTAGCACTTACTCTATCTGTGTATCCTAAAATGATTGTAGTATTTGGAATAGCAGTTATAGCACCTACAGCAGCTTCATGATAGTCTCCAATCCATTCTAAATCAATCTCTTGTCTACCAAGTGTAAGAGATAGTACTTCATTTGCATAGCTAATGTTTGCAATATTTGCTACAGCTTTTGGTTCTGTACCATCACTATAATCACCGTTTTCTTTTTCACTAAATTTATGATTTACCATAAACCCAACAGCTGCTTTGAAGCCATTAAGAGAATCAGTTTCATATCCTAAATTAATATGCCCTAGACTATATCCACTGTCCAGTGTTGTTCCTCCATTGTCACTACTTACTGTATAAGCAGAAATTTCTCCACTTGTTGTCCCATTTTTAAATGCCTCTTCTAGTGTATTACTATCTGCTAGTAAACTACTTGTGAGTAGTGTTGCTGTTAATAAGCTTAATTTGATTTTTTTCATTTTCTATTTTCCTTTGTTTTATTTTTTAGTAAAATCTATTTCATAGATTTAGCTTCAACCCAGATAACTGCATCTTGGCTTAATTCTTTTCCTTTATATTCTTTGTCACTTCCAACTCCAAGTGCGCAAAATCCCCAAAATCCTGCTTTTGGAATTGAAAAAGTAAATTCTCCCTCTTTATTTGCTTTTATTGTCATTGTGACAAAAGCATCTTGAGGTGCTTGTACTCTTGATTCACCCATAGAATTACTTTTCATATTTACATCTCTATTTAAATACTCAACTTCTATTTCCGCATAAGGAACTACTTCCCCATTTGACTTTACAATACCTGTAAAACTTCCATGTTCCCAAATTGCATAAGGTTTAGTTAAAGGCACAATTTCTGCTTTTAGTCCAAGTTCAGCATCCCAGTTTGTAGGTGCGCCTGCTACATTTACCATTGATTTTGTTATTTGTTGGATATATGCTTCTTCATTTGCTTCATAATATGGAGTAGGTGTCATAACAAAAACATGATCTCCCATTTTTCTAGCTTTGTAAGTACTTTCATACGCTTTTCCACTATTGTGGTGTCCTTTAAATGTTATCGGTTTTAGTGTATTTTTAAGATTAGTTTTTTTCTCTTTATTAATTACATAAAACTCTTCAACACCAGCCATATCCATAGTATGCTCATCTGCAAAGGGATGTGTAAATACATGTTTTAGTTCAATTGTTTTCCCTTTTTCTAAAGCTGTATTTGGAGTATAAAGCATTTGAAAGTGTGCAAATGCACTTGTAGTTAAAAGTGTTGTTACTGCAACTGTACTTAAGATTGTTTTTTTCATGTTTTGTCCTTTAAATTATTATTAATTATAATAATCACTATCATATAAAATAGTGAAAAAAAATTAAATATTAGTTTGTATATAATTTATATACAAATTTAATATTTAACAGCAATGTTTTATTCTGTGATGTCAGAACCTTTTATATATACAGAATGACCTTCTCCTGCATCAAAAACAGCATTGTAAGCACCATTTGGTTTTTTAAATGTCACTTCACTATCTTCACTCATTTTTGATTCAAAGATTGCCTTTGAATTTTGTTCAACTCTAAACTTCACACCACTAGCGCTACTACCATCACTAAATCCACCTTCACAAGTGATTGTTCCATCACCATTGTCAAAACAAGACATGATAGCAGTATGCGCAAAAAGTGAACTAGAAGCTATAATTAAACTTAATAGTACTTTTTTAATCATTTTAGTTTTCCTCCTTTCTCAGATTTTTGTCGAAAATATTATATTGTCCTTTGGATTTTGTTGGTAACTTTAGACCACCTTTCCAGTTTATATTTTTATCTGGATAGAGTCCAAGAACGAGTGCTATAAATACAATAGTTACATAAAAATAAATCATAGCATCTACACCAGAAATACTATAGATAGTCCCTAATGTAAAAACTGAAGATGAAATAATTACCCCTAAAGTTACAGGAAAAAATATAGCAAATAACATCCATCTATAACTATATGTTTGCATTTTTACAACTATCATTGTAGCAATACAAGGTGGTGTCAAAAGCATAAAAATGATAATTGCAGTTGCATGAAGTGGTGTATAACCACTATTTTTTTCCATAGCTTCTTCTGCTCTCATATCATCTGCTTTATTGTTTTCATACAAACTTCCCAAAGTAGCAACAGCACTTTCTCTTGCAGCAAATGAACTTAAAAAAGCCACATTAATCTTCCAATCAAATCCTGCATATTGAGTGATAGGTTCAACTGCTTTTCCTGCCATACCTAAAAGAGAGTTTTCAACTTTTTCATTTTTCATATTTCGTAAGATTTTATTTCTTACTTTTGAAAGTTTTCGTAAAATTTTATTAATCTTTTTTGCTTCTTTATCTCTTCTTGGTTTGATAAATTTAAAATAGTTTTCATTGATATTTTTATATGTTTCATCTACAGCTAAGGCTCCTTCTTTAGAAGTAGTTGCCATTCTTTTTGATTTATATCCATCGTAATAATTTAACAAATCAGATATCTCTTCTTTCGTATCAACTAAAGGGTAATAGCTTGATTTTTGTGCTTTTATATCAAAAGTCTGTAAAGCCTTTTGTGATTGTAACTCGTATTCTATTTTTGAGTCTTCACTTAGTCCTGGAAATTGCAGCATCGCAAAAAGTATAATAGCAACAGCCAGAACAATAGTGATAACTTTATAGATATAGACCCAAACTCTTTGACTAGCTCGTATAATTACACCTTTAAAAGTAGGAAGGTGATAGGGCGGTAACTCCATTACAAATGGTGCTGTTTCTCTTGTTTTAAGAATGGTTGTTGTTAAAATTTTTGCAACAATTAAGGCTATAAAAACTGTTACAGTTGATATAAAAAACATCATCAATGCCATATCTGGTTTAAAAAAGGCACCTAAAAGTAGGGTGTAAAAGGGTACTTTTGCTAAGCAATTCATATAAGGTACAGTCAGGATTGTAGCCATTCGTGCTCTATCATCTGCTATCCCTTTTGTAGCCATCACACCAGGGACTGCACAACCACCAACCATAGCGCCACCTAGTACTAAAGGGAGAGTAGATTGCCCATGAAGTCCAAATTTTTTGAATATTCTATCAAGAATAAAAGCCATACGAGGCATATAACCGACATCTTCCATAATAGCAATTAAGGCAAAAAGAATAAAGAAAATAGGGATATAATTTGCCAAAGCATTGGCACTATTTACCATCCATATAGCAAAGTCAGTCATCATAGGAACTTCTGTAAAATTAGCTTGAGGCATCATATCTATAACAAAATTTTTAAATGCAGCTAATATAGGCCAAGTGTAATCTGTAAGTTTATATCCATATACGATTGAGAGTTCATACACTAAAAACATAATAGCAAAAAGAATAGGTAATGCTAAAAATCTATTTAAAATAATTTTATCTGCTTTATCTGTAAGAGTTTCTTTTCCTTTATTATTTTCTTTTACAGTTTTATGATAGATTATATCAGCACTATCGTATCTAAATGTTGCTAGAAATGAAACACTATCTTTATCATAAATTGAATGAAATTTATCTACTTGTTCTTTAGCAAGTTCTTCTATGTCAAAATATTCTTGTTTTAGATGTTGGATAATCGTTGTATCACCTTCTAAAACTTTGATTGCCATCCATCTTTTATTGAGTGTTGAAGTACTGTCTTTTATAGTCTTTTCAATAACTTGTATATGTGGTTCTAACTCTTCATAATTGATTTTAAACTCTTCATAAATATTTTTAGCATTGGCAGTATCTACTATGGCTTTCATAATTTCATCACCACCAATACCTTTAGCTCCACTCGCTTCAACAACAGGACAACTAAGCATTTTAGATATTTTTTGGCTATCTATATCTATTCCTCTTCGTTTTGCCACATCCATCATATTTAAAACAACTACTACAGGCATACCTATCTCTAGTAATTGAAAAGTAAGATATAAATTTCTCTTAATATTTGAAGCATCAACAACATTTACAATTACATCAGGATGTTCATCTATAATAAACTCTTTTGAAACTCTCTCTTCTAACGAGTATGAGCTGAAAGAATAGGTACCTGGTAAATCTACCATCTCTATTTTGTTATTATCATATTTAAAAAAACCTATTTTTTTATCAACTGTTACCCCAGGATAGTTTGCGATGTGTTGCTCAATACCACTGACCATATTAAAAATTGTAGATTTCCCACAATTTGGTTGACCAGCAAGTGCTACTTTGATGTTTGTCATAGTGTTATAACCTCAATAAGGCTTGCTTCACTTTTTCGTAAACTGATGTTGTAATTGTGTATTTTTAATTCCATTGGATCAAATAAAGGTGCTTCTCTTATAACCTCTATATCTGAACCATTTACAAAACCCATATCAAGTAATTTATGCATAAGTTTTCCAGTAGTATGTATTTTAACTACTTGTACTTTTTGACCTTGATTCATCATATCTAGTCTTTGATTTGGCTTGTCTAGTTTCATTATTTTATCCTTTATTAGACTATTTGATAATTATTATCAAAATAATATATAATTAAAGCTTTATTTCTACTTAATATTGATAGTAATTATCAATAATAATTGTGGCTTGATCTGTCTTTGTATTAATTATTTTTTTTGTATATAAACATAATTGGTAATTATTTGTTGATTTTAATTCTGTTTGCAATATACTTCCCATGGTGTTTTCCTAATTAATTTTTCAAAGCTATTTTTTGTAATGGTTGAAAGTTCTTATTAAATACTATGGCGTAATAATTTTCTCCATCATCATATCTTATAAGATAATTAATAGGATTTGATATGAGTTTGAGTTTCATTTTTTTGTAATGGAAATTTGATAAATCTAATTTAATAAATTTAAAATTCCAATCTAAAAGATAAAAGTTACTTTGCGTATCTATAGCATATCCAGAA
>JGI10211J34971_10003052_pt1 | contig 13482 bp, 13 predicted proteins | sample Etolagsediment_FD_34971 | JGI IMG/M metagenome (IMG submission 34971) | reverse complement strand
AACTCTTCATAATTATTCATTGAAACCTTGAAATCAACCTTCTTCTTTTCAATTATTTCTTTAATTTCAAATAATTCTTTAACAATCATATTTTATAAATATAAAAAATACGAATTTTTATCTTTTTTTATAAAAATAAATATTTATTTTTTAGAAGGATATCTCTTAATCACCGGTATTGTCATCTGTTAATATTTAGTTTTCTTCCTCAAAAAAATCTTTCAAGAAAAACGTCCCGATAAATGCATCGGTCGTGTTTGCTCTACTTATGTCTTAAAACATAAAATTTTACATAGTAAAATTTTCTGCTTTATGAGATAGCAGATGCATAATATCACAAAAATCGCAATATTCTTAAGGGATATACATCAAATCCCATTTACAATTTTTATTTTTTATTACATATAAATTGTAATATTGGTTTTCATTACTTTATATGTAACATTAAGGTTTTTCATTTTATTGAGACCAAAGGATACTATAAATAGTATTATCTTTTTTAAAGATGCAAACCTAAAAACCCTAGTCTATAAATAAATATTTAATTTTTTTTAAATAGTTTTTCTTTAAACCTAAAAATAATATTAATTTCATTTGTGATTTTTGCGGTTTTTATCTACAGTTATTTTTTTTATTAGATAAAATATGAAATATTTATCAATTCCTAAAATTGATAAAAATGGTAATTCTCGTAATTACTATTACAAAGTTTATAACAATGGTAATCAAAAACGCATTTCTAAAAATGAATTTTTACAAAAAGGTGGAATGTTAAAAGCACTTCCTAGAAAACAACATCCACTTAATAAATTTATTCCATTTAATAAAAATATAAGACCCGAAAATAAAACTAATATGGTTGAATATTTAATTACAACCAAAAATCCTCTAGAAATAATTTTATCATCAAAACTTAATGACAGTACTAAAAATGAATTATCACAAATGTTCTTAACTAATCAACCTAAAAAAAATCAACCTAAAATTGAAAATTTTACTCCTAATTGGTCAGTTTTTGAAAAAAAACCTGTTCAGTCTTCATCTACTCAACCTAAAAAAAATAATAAAGTTCAACAAAATTACCCTAATTTACAATCTATTTATCAAAATAAAACAACAAAATTTTTAATTCCTGAAAGAATAACTAAAAATCATGTAAAAATCACAACATTACCCATATTTAAATGGTATAGTGTTCCAAACTCTATGATTTGTTTACTTGAAAGTGGACATAAACATATCCCAAGAGGAGATGATATATTTCCTTTAACTCCCTCAAATTTTATTTCAAATTATAATAAAAGACTTACCAGTGAAGCTTATTATCAAAATTCTTGTTTTTTCTCAACATTTTTAAGTGCAATGAAACTTAACTTTATTAGAGAAATAAATATTACTGAATATGGTACATTAATTAAAGAACTTCGTGAATTTGTTTCTAATGGAACACCTGATTATAGTTCTTTTGTAGGAGATGAAGTAATCTTTAAATTATACACTAAAAATACTAGTGGTTTATCTCCTTTAAATAAAAGAATAGTAGAAACTTTTAGAAGAGAAAAGATGGGTATTATCTTTTTACACGAAGAAAGTGGTAATAAATATCAGGGTAATATTATTCCATTTTGTTTACAAATTTATCCAAACAGTTTTTCAATTAATGAATTAACTAAAAGTCAATCTAATAAACTTTATCAACCTAAAAAATTCTTTTGCTTCTTTAATCAAGGTGCTGGAGTAAATGGTAGAGGTGGTATTCATTATATGCTAGCCGGTTTCAAAAAACAATTTAATCCATCTCCTAATGTAATTCCTAATGATAACGTAAAATCATTAATACAATGGCCGCAAGATAAACTTATTTTCCAAAAATTATTTGAAAAAAATTATATTCATTGTAATGAGAATTTAGAGGGTTTTTATCAAATGTCATTCAATCAATTCCTTGGATTTAATATTTTCCCTTAAACATGTAAAACCAAATTTCTTTTTTATTCCTCCTAAAATCTCTTTTTTCATCAAAAAATACATTTTTCTCATTTTTCATTACCATTATCGTCATACCCATTTTTACCACATTTTTTCCCCTCTCGTATTCATGGTAATAAAATCACTTTTTTAAAAATAAAGTTTTTTATTTTTTATTTCTATTTTTGATTGTAAAAAAATATGTTTTTTATTTTTATAAAAAATTATAGTATTTTGTTGTTAAACTAAAAATAGTAAAATCATGATAAAAACTCCTCGTTTTTTTATTGTTTGGAATAAAATGAGCATTTCTTCATTACCATACTTTATGGTAATAACCCATTTTTTCAAATCTTATTTATTACCATCTTTCTGGTCATCACCCACATTTTTTTAAAAATAATTTATTTTAAATTCATAAAAATTTTTTTTTATTTTTTTATTTTAATTATAATTCTAGTTAAATTTTTTTTGACTTTAAAAAATAACAAAATTATTTTTATCTGTGAAAATATTTTCATTTTTAAATGTTTTATCGTAATTTGTTGTAAAAAATGAGGAATAAAATGGAATAAATGCATTGACGAAAGATTACCATCATGGATTAATTATGCAACCAAGTGAGATTTGGTGATGGTGGATGGATGACCATCTTTTTGAAAAAGAATTGAAACTTCTCCGTTTTTAGTCATTTTTTGAATATTTTGAAAAATATTTATCGTAATAAATGGTAATAGAGGGGACTACCGTATTTTTTTGAGGCATTACCATAATTCGTAATATTTTCTTCAAAAAAAGGTTAACTTCTCATTACGGGATTACGAAAGGCGTTCACTTCTCGGAAAGCTTCTCTGGTAATAAGACCGTAATTAACGCTCGATCAATGGTGGCTTCTTTTTTTAATATTCCAAAATGAGCAACACTCAGGCATGAAAAGGCCCTTCAAAAAACCATCCAAAACCACCACTTTTACCCCCCTTTTCAACCCTTTTTTAAACCATATTTCGTTGAAAGAGCTCAATTTATTACCATGCCGTGATAATACATTTTAACCATTTTTAAACGACTTACCATATTTTTATTACCATAAAATTATTTTTTCATAAGTTTTTATAAAAAAATTTCAGTTATCAAAATAGATGTTTATTATTGTCATTATATAATATTTTATCGAATAATATAGGTATGATTTTAAAAACCTATGTAGTATCTGCAAAAAATATTTTTAAAAAAAGAGCAAAAAAATTAAACGCCTTTATGGTTTTTATGGTAATGAGTGATTTTTGGAATATGGGGCAGATTACCATTTTTATTATGCCCACACAAAAATGTGGAGGGGGGGAAAATTTTGATTTTATATTCTCCATCATAATATCGATTTTTTTTTTTCATGAAGAAAAATTATTTCAAACTAGGTGTACTTCCAAAAAAAGTGTACACCCATCAGTCAAAAATTTTTTTAATTACTTTTTATTTTTTATATTATTTATCTTTTATTTTTTATAACATTAGTAATTAAAATAATAATAAATTAAATAAATAATAAAAAAACACTAACGGTCAAAATGGTAAAAAAATGTTGAAATTTTTAAGCCTTATTACCATAACCATTACCATAACGTTTTTTTTGAGTGTGCAGTTGAAACCGTTTTATTACCATACCGTAAATCATACCTAGTTGTAAAAATATATTATTTTTATAAAAACGAGCTTTTTAAATAGATACCTTGTAAAAATGAGGGGTTAAAAAGGGTCATTTTAGGGTCGATATTTTTTAATCATTACCATGGTGATTACCATTTTTTAATTAAGAAAATAAAAAGTATGGTAATAAAAATATTTTGGTGGTATTCCCCCAAGTAATTTTTTGGACGAACCAATACGACAAACTGTTTAATTATGGTATTATTATTACCATAATTTTTTTTCAAGCGAGTATCATTTTATGGTAATTGATTACCATAACCACTGGAGTATTTTGGCAGAAGCTATGACGACATGAATTCAAAATGGTAATCTCATGGTAATGATTTTATTTTAAAAAAAACATGTCGGGTTTTTTTATATTACGAGACCGTAATGAAAATCTTAAAATAAACCTCGAATGAAAAACCTTATGGTAATGGAAAATTACCATAAAGGGCATATTTTTTTTACATGTCGTGTTTTTTTCATGGTAATCATCGTAAGGTGGAATAAATCACTATTACCATAAATAAATTTAAATAAATCATCATGATTACCATTTACCATATACTTTATTTTTTAAAAAAATCATGTCGAATTTAATGGTGTTCTAAAATATTTTGACGACAATAAGGACAATCATAATTTTTTTCAGCCCAAAGTTCCAAACACCTTTCATGAAAAATATGTGAACAAGGTAAATCATAAACATTTTCATTAATCTCTTCCATACAAATACAACACTCTTCTTTTTCTACCAAAATCTCCTTAAAACCCGCAAAGCGTTTTTGTTTCTCTATTTGATAAGTAATTAAACTTTCTTCATAAACATTATGATTTTCTTGATTTAATTCTCTTTTTTGACATTGACGATAAATAACTATTGCTACCACAAAAACTCCTACTCCAATTAACCAATACATTTTAACAATAAAAAAAAAAGTTTTCTTTAAATTGTGTCTTAATGTAAAATAGGAAACCTAATTTTACATTAAACCACTCTTACAAAAGCATTAAATTTTTAAAAAAAATTTAATGATAAGATAAATTGATGTACAATTTAATTTATTTTAATCCAATTCCTAAAATCACTATTATTAACATCCTCTTTCATTTGGTCTATAATCTCCTGTTTCCATTTATCATCAAACCTTAAAACCGGACTTCTAAAATTCATCTCTATAATCATGGGTTCCAAATTATCCAATAACTCCACATCTAACCCATAAGTTTTAACTTTACCCTCATCCTCCAAACAACATAAATCCCCAACAGCTCTTAAAACCATCTTGATCTTCTCAGCTAATTTTTCCCAAACTTTATCCATTGGAAAAGATAAATCATCTGTTCGTCTAGGTAAATTATTAATATCATAATGTTCATCATCCGTAAAACTTTGATTTATTTTATTTTCATTTCTCATGGAATTTAAATTAAATGGTTCTTTAGTGTAAACATTATAAGCATTTTTATAAAGATATGTTCCAGAACCACAAATACTTACCATAAATATCCGGATATCAAATTTAAAACCATTAATTAATAAAGGATTTTGAATATAAACTTGGGCTTGATTATAATCTTTAAAATTTTCTTTTAAACAGGTTTTACTATCACAAAGCATTAAACCATTTCGGGCAAATCCATCTGTTTTTTTAAGAATAAAATGCTGATTTTCATCTTTTAATAAACTATCTAATTCTTGGGGTAAAGAATATGAAACCGGGAAAATATTAGATGCAATTTTCAACCCATATCTTTTTTTAGTGGCTTCCCAAATATTAACTCGGTTTAATTTGGATGCCCCACAAATCTTGTCAGTAAAACCTTCATTGAAAGATGGGTTAAAAAGAAAAATAAATGTGATTAAGAGGATTAAAATTATTTTTAACATTAATTTATAATAGAAAATATGATGTGGTTAATTATCATACCAATCATTTTATTAATTTTTTATTTATTATTTTTTAAATACAAGTTTTACAAAAATACTAAAGAAGTTAAGTTTCATTTAGAGAAATATCCCGCCAAAAAAATAATGTTAGAACCCTCTAGAACTTTAAAACGTATTTCTAACTTAACCAACCTTAAATTATTATCTAATATCTTTAGGCAAATTAAGGTTTCATTTATTAAGCGTAAAATTTTCTTCAACCAAACCCAAAAATATCATATCCAATATTATTTCAATTTAATTAATAACAATACTTTATCTAAAACTTACTTTAAAGAACTTATCCCAAAAAAATATTGGAATTACTTTTTAATTGAACAAATTTATCTTTACAGTAACCTCCCTAATAAAAAAAATGAAAAAACTGGATTAAGAGAAGGTATCGTCTCCTGTCATTTTCATTTCTCAGGTGGTCATAAAATGCATATACCTTACCGCTATAATATGCGAGACACTTACTTTTTATTACTATTCGGAAACATTAAAGTTAACCTTAACCCTTCTAATCCTAAATTTTATGAGGGAATTCCTTATCTTCAAGATTATGAAGAAGAAGGAACTGAATATGAACTAAGAAGTGGTGATTATTTATTTATACCAGCTGGAACAATTTATAAAATTAGGTTTCAATGGGGATTTCCTTATCAAATGTTAGTTGAAACTCAAGTATCTGAATTTTTAAATTTAGAAAAAGATGTTTTAAGAACCCAATTATTACAAAACCGTGAAATTAAAAAGAAATTTAAATTACATCTTTTAACTAATATTGAAAAGATGTATTATTGGAATAATAAATGGATTAACAGTGGAACTAAAGATAAAAATTTATTTATTACTAATCCTATGTATTTAATTGATAACTTGCGGTTTTCTCTTTAAAACTCCAATACTCAAACAAAAACATTTAAATAAAGTGGGAATTAGACGAAAAAAGATGAATAAAATACATTTATAAATAATATAAAAACTAGGTAGAGTAAAAATTGTTATGGTTAAAGTAATAAAACTTGGATAAGAATATTTAATAAATTTATCTAAAATAATTCCTAAAATTAAAGAAAAAGTGTAATAAAAAATGTAAATTTTAAAATGATAAATTAATTTTTTATAACAATTTTCATTGGCTAATACTCTATCTGAATTACTTTCAATAGTTCCATCATCTGGATAAATTAAAACATATTTATTTTTTTGCTGATGATAATGAAAAATAAATAAAAACAGATTTCCAAAAATAAAAATAAAAAAGATACCGTAATGAAGAATATTATTTTGACTTAAAATACTACAATATAAAATAGGAAAAATAAATAAAATAAATGGAACATAAAGAATAAAAAAAGTTTTTTTAATTAAAACCCAAAGATAAAACCAATCATAATAATATTCTTCTTGAATTGTTAATTCTTTACGACAAACTGGACAATTTTTTGAATATAATGTAAATTTTTCATAACAATATCTTAAATGTATATAACTTTCTTCACAAGAACAAAGTTTTATAAAATCTCCTTCTAATTCTTCAAAACAAATAAAACATTTTTTCATTTTACATTATTTCTTAAAATCCCTTTAAATAAAATCTATCAAAAGATAATGGAAAACTTTAATAAAAAAGTTAGTTTATGTTTAAAAGACTGCAAATTATTTGAAAATAATAATGTTAATCTCAAAGACGTTAACCAACTCTTATTTAAAACTAACGAAGAATATCAAAAATCTTTCTCTGATATAGAAGAATTTTCTAAAACTATCAAAGATACCGATAAAAAGAAAATTGACGCGGTTATTTATCATGACCAAAACCAAGACGGTTTATTTAGTGCTCTAGTTTTATACCAATTTTTAGTTGATAAAAAAGTAGACGTTAATAATGTCCAATTTATACCTATGAAACCCGCCAGTGGTAATAAAGCTGATAAAAGATTAGATAAAATTATTGATAAAATATCAGGTAAAAATGTTTTAATCTGTGATATTCAATATAGTTTAGCAAATTTAGAAGTAATTGCAAATTTTGCAAAAAAACTTTATATCATTGATGACCATCCCAGAAACTCTAATGAAAGAAAAAGTTTAAATAATCTAGATAAACTGAAAGGTAATTACTTTATTGGTAATAATCAACATAGTGCATGTGCTTATACATGGAAATTCTTTTTTCCTAAAAAAGATGTGCCGATTTTCATTCAAGTNACTGATAATAATGATATAAAATTACAATTNCCTTTTTTAAAACAATTTGCTAGACCCATTTATAGTTTNTTTGATTTTAGAATGGTTCATCATCCCCTTAAGAAATTTGACAGTGTTCAAAGTTTTGAAGCCCTCAATGATTTCGTCTCAAATACTGACAAAAACCTTTATTATATCATTGGTCATTATTATGATGAAGTTGTTAATAATATTAAATTACAAGTTGCTCAAAATGCATCAGTCCAAAACTTTTTGGGTTATCGCGTGATGATATTAAATTATAATGACCCGGTTTTATCTACCATGGTTCAGCGTCAAATGATGACTAATGCTGAAAAAAAGAATGAAAAAATAGATTTTGCGGTTTTATGGGGTTATGAATATACATCTCAAGCTTATCGTATCTCTATGAGTGAAAAACACACCGGAGGAAAACCTCAATATAATTTAGAAGGAATGGGAAGAGCCTTAGGTAAATTTTTTGGTTCTCCTAGAGGGGGAGGTGGAAAAAGATTTATTGGAAACTTTTATTTACCCAGAGGAAAATATGACATTTGGGATTTAATGACTAAAAGTGATGAAATCCTTAAAAAAGCTGGTTTTAGAAAATAATTTTTTTATAATTTTATTGTTTTAGAAAATAATTTTTTGCTTCTTTTATTATATTTTCTATTTCTAATTTTGAATTATCTGTATTACAATCATAATTTTCATAATCATAATCATCAATAACATATTTTTGACTTTCCCATAAAATACTTTTATTTGAAACAAATTCATAAAATAAATCATAAACTTCATGACTTATTTTATATATCTCACCTTTTGAACAATTAAAATTATTCCTTACATCTATTCTGTACTTAATAAATTCTCTATTTGAATGTATTCTTCTTTCGTATTTGTTACTTAAATTTGCTATCATAACAATTACAATTTCTCCTTCACATCCAAATTCATAATTTATTTGACGTAAACGTTTTTTAATATTTTCTGAATATCCTATTTTATATACATAATCATCTATATAACAACAATACATTCTAATAAAATAAATACCTGAAACCATTTTTTTATGTTTAAACTATATTCATTATATAAATCAATTTTTTTATAATCACTATCCTCATCCTCACTATCCTCAACATCACTGTCATCATCATCAGAGTCCTCATCCTCGGTATCTTCATCCTCGGTATCCTCGTTTTCGCTGTAATCATACTCACTTTCATAACCTTCATGGGTTATGTATTTTTGTTTGGTGTTAGAGATTTCCAAATTTAAGAACATTTCTTCCAGTTCTTCTTCCATCTCTTCCTCTTTCCATTTTCTGAAAGCATAACCTTCGGAAGAATCAATAAGTCTTCCTTTTGTTGAACAGTTGTTGGAACCTAGAAGGATTTTTGTACCACTAGTAGTGGTGTTTTCAATACCAACGATGAATTTTGATTTAAATTCATCTTCCTCTTCGGAATCTGTGTGATAATCTTCACATAGGTTTTGGAAGATTTGTTTTTTTACACGAGTGCTTCTTCTTAAAGTCATTGTTGTTTTTTTAGAAAATAATATATTTTTTTATAATTTAGAAAGAAAAAACCATCAATTTTTATTTTTTTAAACATTACAAAATAAAAAATTGATTTTATAATTAACATTCTCCAATAAAAAAAATGCTTTTTAAACTTAATCAAAGATTTATTAAAACTTTAATAAACTATGGGTTATTAACCCAAGATGAAATTAATGAAAAACTTATTTCATTTATTCCACCAAGTTTTACAGAAATAGATTATATGTTAAAACCTAATGAAGAAATTTTATCTCAAATCCCTTCTTATATTAAAGTTTGTTTTCACGATAATATAATTATTCCTGAAAATATTACTAAGGTAGAATGGACATATAAAGATTTTCCAAAATTACATTCTCATGTAACTGAATTAACATTTAATTCAACCTTAAATCATAGATTTTGTGAAAATATAATTTTTACGGAAAAGGATTATGAATTAATACCCAAAGGTTTAAAAAAATTAAAAATTAATGGGAGTTTTGAGTTTAAGGAAAGTTTGTTTGAAAGATTGGATAGTTTGGAGTTTTTTTCATCTTCAGAATTTATTCCATCAACTTATTTTCCTAATACTTTGAAGGTTTTAAGAATTGCGGAAAATACATCTGATGTTAGTTATTTAACTAATTTGGAAGAACTTTGGATTAAATATCCAACTAATTTACCAAATGTTAAAAGATTAAAATTAGTTTTTGAGGAAAATGTAGAAAAATTGATTTTACCGGAAACAATTGAAGAATTATTTTTAATTGGAATAAACCATATTAAAATTAAAAATATAGTTTTTCCAAAAAATTTGAAAAAATTAGAAATTAGATATGTAGATACTAATTTGGATAATCTACCTCAAATTGAAGAACTGATTTTAAGTCAAAATCAAGCATCTGATTTTTTACCCAATTCTTTAAAAAAATTAGATTTTCAAGGAAATTATATTAATTTAGAAAATTTACCTCCAAATGTAAAAGTTTTAGAATTGATATGTAATGACGTCAAAAGAATTCCTCATCAAATTGAAGAATTAAATATTACACAAGGTTTAAAAACAGTTATTTTACCTCCTAAATTAAAGAAGTTAGATTTAAGTTCTAATTTAAATGAATATTGGATAGATGTTCCAATAGAACATTTAGTTTTATATAGTGAGAATTTAAGGGCGTTAAAAAAATATCCTAAAAAAATTAAAACCTTAGAAATTAATTGCGGTGATGGTAAAATTGTTTTACCAAAAATAGAAATAAAAGAATTAATTTTACAAGGATATGAATATCAAGAAATTATTAATATCCCTCCAACCACTCAAATCATTAAAATGAAAGAAACAAATGTTTTTTATCATCATTCAAGTATTCCAGTCGTTTATGAATAAAAATTGATTTAAAAGAAATAAGATTTATAAATTGAAAAAATGGGAGTAATAGAGGATAGTATCAAAAACATTTGTTCTGAAGATGAAATTGAACATCATCTTGAAGAATTATTTCAAATAATCAAAAATCATTATGAAAGAATGAAAATAGCAGGTCCAAATGATATTGATGATACCATGTTATCTTATACTCAATGTTCTGAAGGACATATTCTGAAAATATCTGAATTTTTAAGTTATCAAATGCAAAATGAAAAAAGTATTGCCCTTTTAGATAAATATGAAGAATTAAATAGTCGTCTTTTCAAAATTAGGACTACTATTTTGAAAACGCATCAATGTTTAACAGAATTTAAAGAGGAATTAATGAAAACTCAAAATGAAGTAATTTACAATTTAACTCATTTAGGAAAGATGGAGAAGATGGAAGAAGAGCAGAAGAAGGAATTAGAGTTGGAAATCAGAAATTTTTATAGAATGGGTAAGGAGAAAATAGAAATAAATCAAAGGTGGTTTATACATGATAGTTTAGTGGAGATGGAGGCGATGATGGAAGTAATACAAGGATTTTATGTAATTTGGGGTAAAATAAGAAAGGAAACTAAATCAACTTTTCATTCCGAGATGTATTAGGTTGATGATTTCAACTTGAGGTTTTTTATAAAGATTTTCTAAAGAAAAACATTTTTCACAAACTTTATGGTTTTCATCTTGATAAATATATTTTTTTTGACCACAGCAAATTCCTTGGTCATAAGATAAGGAGGTATTTCTTTTAAAATGTTCCCATTTAAAACATTGAGAACAAAAAACTTCTTTTTCATCAAAATAAACAATCTTAGACTGGCAGTGGTGTGATTGAATTTCATTATTAAATTTATGAAAGTAAAAATTATTAAGTTTCAAAAAAGGTTCAACATCTTTCATTTGATTTAATTGATATTGACCTAAAACATAACAATTTTCTAAAAATAAATCTGTAATAGGTTGCATTTTATCTAAAATTTCTTGAAATTCTTTAGCATCTTCTTTCCAAACAGAAGTCCATTCTAAAATTTCATTTTCAGGAATATCTATTTCAAGAAGATTTTCTTCCATTTTTTTAACAAATTCATTATTAATTCTGACAAATTTTTCAATACTTCTTATTTTTTCTAAATAAAAATTATGTTTATCATATAAATAAGGGTCTCTCATTTCATCATTATCTATTAATTCATCATATTGTTTTTTGATAATATTTATTCGGGCTTCTTTTTGCATTTTATCAGTAATTTTAATTTGTAAGGTTTCATCTACTACATACAAACAATTAAATAATCTTAATAAAATACCTGTTAAACAAACAACTTTCATTTCTTCTATTTCTATCTTGAACATCTCAAAAAATAAATCTATTTTTTCTTTATTTTGGTTTTTAACGTAAGTGATGACATATTGTAAAATTAATCTAATGGAACATTCTAATTTAGTTATTATTCCAGTAGAATAAAAAATGCCTGAAATATTTTCATTTGGTAAATATTTTTTAATAAATTTATTTGTTTTTTTCCAAGATAAAGGTTTAGTCCATGATGAAGGTTTTATCCAGGTTAAACTATCTTTATCTAAACTTTGTTTTATCTTATTAAAAATATCAACTACTTGGTCATTAATTTCGTGATGATGAACATTTTGATTATCTTTATAAATAGTTTTAAATTTAGGATTTCTTTCAATCGGTATAACCGGTCTATTATCTCTTATTCTAACATTTTGTTTTCTATTACTAGTAAATTTAATAGGAAAGTGATAATATTGTCCAATCCCATCTAAAAAGGTTAATAAATTTTGTGATAATAAAACAGGATTATTTTCATAATTAATTTTACTAATTAGACTATTAATAATACTTTCTTCAGGTAATCCTATTAATTTATTATGTGAAACATCTAAATATCTGACAGCATTGGGTAAATTAGGAATTTGAGTTAATTGATTATGTTTTAGTTTGATTTGTTCTATCCTTTCTGGAAATTCTCCATTGATTTCTGTAAGTTGATTATAGGAAGCATTAAGGTAAAGTAATCCAGAAGGTAGATGGGAGATATTAGTTAAGTTACAATGACTAAGATTAAGATATTGGAGGTTTTGATGGAGATGGATAAAAGGAAAGTGAATCAAATAATTTCTTTTTAAGGAAAAGGCAACCAAGAGTTATTGGGTAAAGAACATTTACTAAAAACTTGTGTATCAAATCTATAAAACTTAGACCAAATAAATAATTCTTGATTTTGGGTTTCTTCTTCAAGATTATCTTTTAAACTATTTAAGGTTTTACCGTTTAATTCTTTGGGAGGGTCTTGATTAGTGGATGGTTTTTCAAAGATAAGGTGATATTTTGAGAAATCAAGGCAAAGTTCATTGTTTTGATTTTGGTTAAAATTTTCAAAATTACAAATATCTAAGAAATACATAATTAAATTAATTTCTAAGTTTTTAATATGTCTTAAACTAAAAAATCCAGATGATTTTTGATAATTTTTTTCTATTTCATCTTAAGAGATGAATTTAGTAAAATCAACAGCTATTTTTTCATTAGTTCTTCAAATTGTCGGAGCTGTTTTTATTATCATGGGTTTCTTTTACAAATTAAAACCTGAAGATAAAGTTTTAAAAGATATTTTAATCATGGAATTAGTAGTCCAAATTGTAGAAGGATTTATGTATGTTTATTTAATTAAACAATTTGCTCAAGGA
>JGI10211J34971_10003051_pt1 | contig 13483 bp, 27 predicted proteins | sample Etolagsediment_FD_34971 | JGI IMG/M metagenome (IMG submission 34971) | reverse complement strand
CCCCCTCAGAAGCCGTAGATTGCGTTCTAACGGGTTTTTAGTTCGGGGTGGTGTGATTGTGCCGGGGTGGTGGTTTCGTGCCGTTAGGGGCCGTTCTAGGGCCTAAAAGGCGTTCCGTATCGCCACGGCATGAGAAAACCCCGCCACCGGTGGGGGTGGCGGGGTCTCCGGGGGGCTACAGGGTCCAGCTATAGCCTGCCTCCATGAGCCGGTGGGTTAGGTGGGCTAGGTATGCCAGCCCAGCGCACACTAGGGGCCATGAGGTGCCGGGCTTACTCATACAGGTTTACCTCCCCGTTCAGGCCCTCCGTGAAGGTCATGTCGCTGAGTAGCGCCTCAGCCACTTGCTCGAGGTCGAGGCAGTCCATGAGCCAGCTATCGAGGTGCTCGTTGTCATCGAGCCACTCCCGGGCAAACTCTTCCCGGCTGGGGTAGGTGTTTTCGTGCCGGCGCTCCTCGGTCTGTGCCCAGTCCTCCGCGCTCTCGATGACCGCCCGGAGAGTGGGCATGAGACCCTCCACATCATGAACCCACAGGGCCAGCCTGTCCATGTGCGGGTGGTCCACCTCGAGGGCCTCAAGGACCCGCGCCGTTTCCTTCTCGTTCAGGATGGCCTCGGGGTGGTAACCGGAGAGCTCGAGGACCACGTGAACCGCGGTGTCGCTCCAGTCCTCGGGGACCTCCATGACGGGGTGGCCGGTGTCCGTTACCGGTAGCTCGATGCCGGGGCGTGAGAGACGTGAGACGTGCCCGGTCTCGAAGTCGTAGCCGGCTCGCTCCACGCTCTCCCGGGCGGGCCAGACTCGCCAGACTTCCTCCCCTTCGATGTAGGCCGCGGTGTAGATAGTCGGGGCCAGAATGTCGCGTACCGGCATGTACTCAAACGCGGCCACCTCGAGGTTTAGGTCGAGGTGCTCCCCGGCGCGTGCTGACAACTTCCAGTCATAGCGCTTGAGCCCTTGGTTCTGGGAGTGCTCCAGTAGCTTGTCCAGCCGGCCGGCGAAGTGGGCCTGTGCGGGGGTCATGTTCGTGTAGTTGATGCTTGGCATGTGTTGCTCCGTTCGTTAGGTGGCCGGTGTTAGCCACGGGAGAACTCTCCCACGCGTACGGGGGCGGGCGCAAGCATGCCCGGGCCGGGCCTGTGCATAACCTGTGGATAAGTGCCAGTTTGGGCATGCGAACACCTGTTCGGTTTTTTGCCCGGAGCTCCGCTGCTCCAGGAGAGCTTTTTTCGAACACTTGTTCGACCGGGGGGCGGGGGAGGGGAGGGGGGAGCGGGAAGCAAAAAGTGCGCGTGTTTTTTGCCCTATACACGCGCACTTAACCGAATTAAAATTTTTTTTCCGGTTTGCTAGTAGATGTCTTTCTTGACCACCCCACTTCCGATGATAGAGACCACCAGAGTCACCCAAAACATGACCAGCATGGCGGTTATTGCCACGGTAGGGGCAATCACTAAGAACACGGCTAATCCCAGCACCTTGAGAACCACCGTGCGCGTCAGGTACCAGAGATAACTCAGGCCCGGGCGCGTGCGTCCGTAACGACTCATTCAGCGTCCTCCGAAACTTCCAAGTCGTAATCAGCGTCAGGCTCAGCTAGGTATCCGGAGAACCCCAGCTCAGCGTTNAGAGTGCGGTACCAGTTAGCACCGGTCAGGCTCAGTCTTTTTTCCTCGANTGCNTGCTTGATGTCGCTCTCNAACATGCGGATTTCCATGAGCGACCCACAGGGGCACCTGAAGGGGTTCACGGCGCATGGCAATCCCTCAGCGGGCACCGACTTGATGACCAGCGGTAGCTCATGCCGGCCACAGTCACACTCAGGTTCCTCAGCGTCCATAGGCACTCCCAGCACGTAGCTCATGAAGTGGGCGCACGAGTGGCAAATAAACAGGTCGCTAGGACCTAACCACTCCCCCCCTATCCAAAAAGCCGGCTCAAGTGCCTCACGGCGTTGCTCGAGGTCAGTCTCGCGCCAGAGTAGTTTCTCAAGCCCGTCCTTCGGGTCATTGAACATCCACTGGCCCACGGTGTTGAGCATGCCCTCAACTATCCACGTGCGGTCACCGTCATCACCCACGTGCAGGTGAAGCAGACTAGCCAGCGTCAGTGTGTCTTCAGCATCGAGGGCCAGCTGAATGTCGGTGAACAATGCCTTGACCGCGCCCATTAGAGGCAGTCCTCGAAGGCTATGACGGCTAGGTATTTGTCATTGATTTCGATGATGTTCCAGCCGTGGTCACAGGAAGCAATTATTGAGCTTCCCCACTCTCCAGTGGCTAGGTAACCCTTCTCAGCGTCAGTCAATTCGGTGCCATCCAGCCACTTGACTGAGGGGTACCTAATGACGGTGGTTTCTTGTGCTCTCATGAACCCGACTGGGCGGGTAGATGTTTGTGTTTTCATGTTGTCTCCATTCATTTCGTTTGTTGGTATTTCGTTTGCGTGAATCAGGTCTGCACTATGCACGGTGAAGTAAAAATCATCATCCTCAGTCAGCACGTACAAGCCGGTATCCATGGCGTCAAAGCAAATGGATTTGACCCATAGTTGGTGTGGGAGCCAATCACGAATGATGGTTCCCTCGAGGTCGCGCAACTCCACGCAACCCCATGAGCATTGATTCGTGAATCTGGGCCTCGCGTAACCGGCCATCAGAAGCTCGATTCCACTATGCCAACCTCGAGCTCCCCTTGACACTGGAAGCATCCGTGGCCGGGCTCCCAGCCCTCGGGGGCCTGACGTTCACGGTCAGGCTCACCCATGCCGGGGAGGGTCTCAGGGAAGCTCCCGGTGTAATACCATGAGCCATCCGCGAAGTACCCATACTGGCCCTGAATTGCGCAGGTGTTGCACCATAGGTGAGCTTCGCTGATGGCGTGAGCCCAGTACTCATCCCCGCCCCGGATGTCGAACACGTAGGGCTTTGAGAATCCACCCCTCGCATCACAGCCGTTGTGCGTGCTGATGACGGTGAACCACCCTCCGTCCACCTCGAAGTCAGTGAAGATGAAGTCCTGACTCAGCAGGTTGTCGCAGTTGTACGTGTAGTCACCGCGCCACTCGTGGCCCATGCGCTCGAGCACCGTTCCGTGGTCATGATTCATGACGTCAGAGTCAGCGTCATAGATGGCCCGGTATTCACGGTTCAGGGCCTCCGATTCCTTGGTAATCATGAGCCGGCTCTCGAGGTAGTGGTAAGCCCGGATGACCGGGTACTCACCGTCCATGAGGAAGCCCGAGGGGAGGGCTTCCCACTCCGACTTGCCAATGCCCTGATTGCGCTCCCAGTGACGGCCATACGCACCGCCTGAGTCCAGAATGCTCGCGCCGGTGTTCTCAGCCAGCATGCCGGCCAGCACCTCCCCAGTGTCGGGGAGGGCCGGCTTCGAGTTGTGCAACAGTATGCCTGCGGTCGCTCCAATAATCATCCGTAAACCACCCTTCCCAGCACGGCAACTTGCAGAATTAGGTCACCCGTGTGCGCGTCAAGGTCATCAACGTTCAGCACCGTGCCATCCATGGCTAACTTGTCGATTGCGTCCACCATGTCTTGGAGGTCAAGGGTTCCAATTAGGCCCCCACGTTCCTTGTCAGGGTCAGCGATTGAGAGCGTGACTTCACCGGGCACATTCCAGTCAGTGTGCCCAGAGTATGACACGACCAGCCACCAGTCCCATGTCTCAAATCCAGAGCCCATGATGTTGCTCCAGAGTTCGGTGCTATCGATGCACCGGGGCACGGTCACCCAGCCGGCTGACTGAGCCTGAGTCTCCATGGCGTGCTTACCCAAGGTCGCTCACCGCCTCGAGGGCTACTAGGCCCTTGAGCTTGTAGGACTGGTCTGGGTTCACCAGTCCGTCCAGCATGTCAATGACGTATGCCCGGGTAAGGCCGTCCCACCAGAACAAGTGCTCATAGTCGGGGCCCACCAGCCCGCGGTTCATCATCTCCGTGAGGGTGGCTCGCGCCACTACGTCATAGAGCACTTTTGACTCCATGTCCGTTTGCTTGCGTGCTTCCGTGACCACCTTTTGAGCTTCAGCCGTGAGCACGTCATCATGCATGCCCTCGAGTCGCTCCCAGTCAACGTGGCCCCATGCGTACTCGAAGAGCTCGCCGGGCAGGATGTTTGTTTCAGTCATTTGTTTCCTCCATTCGTGTAAGAGCAGGCAACCTGAAACGCCAAAGCCTCAGCGTCAGTCACGTCACCTAGCAGGTGGTAAATGCGACCGGTCATGTAATCGACCAGTTGGTAGACATGCGGGGTGTTGATTTTTTCCCAGCCAACAAGAGGCCCTTCCGCCTCTCGACCGGCCACTCTCAGCGTGCCCGCATGCTCGCTCCACGTCTCTTTGGTTTCAGTGAAGGTCAAGCCTTCGCGCTTGAGCGCTTGCTCGATGTTCTTAAAGCAGGTCATCCGATACTCGGTTGCCATGTTGTCTCCATTCGTTCAGGTGGCAGGGTTGCCACGGCAAAAGTCAACACCGGTGCCGGGGTCATGTCAAGCACCTATTCGCGCACGCACGCGAGGGAACCTGTGGATAACTTTGGAGCTCCGGGGCCGGCCGGAGCCTTGAGCTGCCTAACCCCTCCCCCACTCCCCCATAAGGAACGCGCACGCGTGTACGCGCACGTAGAAAAGAGGGGCAATTTTTATGCGAAAAGAGTGGCACTTAACCGAATCAAATCATTTCGGTTCTGACCGAATAAAATTTTTTTTAGAGCTGTTTGTTGCCTCTGCTGGAGTTGCAGGACTTGTGAGCTGGCGCTAAAGGCGACTGAGGATTTCCCGGCTCTAAGTGGTCAGCGGTCCACGGGTCGTTGGGGTTGGCACCTTTACCACAAATGTGGCAAATCTCTGCACCGTCTCTGACCATCTTTGCCAGCTTCCGATAAGTCGAGTTGTAGTACTGAGCCTTCTTTATCTTCCGAGCCAGCTGCTTATCTGGCGAGCGCCGTTCCTGTCTAGGGTGTTTCTCGCACCTGTTTCCCGAATCCGTTAGCTCGCCACACTCTACGCAGGGTCTCTTGAATGTATAGGTCATCAGGCTTGCAATCCGGTAGTCGAAGTTTCCAGTTTGGAGTCCACTGCATGTAGGCCAGTCCGCGCTCGCGCTCTAGGTTCTTCCAGCACTCTGGGCAGCAGTATGCTCCCTCTGGCACGTACTTCCCGGTGAACGTTTTGTGGCACGCGGTGCAAATCATCATTCCTTACTTTTTCCTTACCATTCAGTTTGTAATTTTGTTGGCTGGGGTAGAAGCGATAGCCCCCCCTACTTCTCTGTAGAGTAAAACCCCCGGCCTCGAAACACCACAACTGGTGCACCGAATTTCTTTAGCATTACCTCACCGCACTGCTCACAGATAACCTCTGGTCTGTCATCCATTGGGTGATTTATCTCGGTGCTGGCTTCGCACTCGCAAATGTAGGTGTAGTAGGGCATCAGAATCTAAAAATGGCTCCCTGAAAGAACTTGTCTTTCTCTAGTTCAAAACCTGTAATGGCTGGTACGGAGTCTTCACCGGACTGCCTGCGGAACCAATCTGAACCAGCGTCCATCGTGGAGCACTGAATCCACCAGCGGGAGCCGCCGTTGGGATGCTGACCGAGCTCTTGAATTCGTGTGTGGTGAAAATGACCCGTGACAGCTATGGAAGCAGCTGCGACTGGCTGAGAACCGAATGTCTGCTGCCGCCACCATGTTGGAACTTGGTCCGGACGACTTGACTGGTGTCCATGCCACAGGCCAATAATGTGCTTTCCATCACCGAATACATCAAAGGCTAGGCTCTCATCTTCCGGTTGTGGAATGAGATAGTTGACATCGAGTCCGACTTCTTTTGTAAGTCTTTGTAGTTGCTGAATAATCACGATGCCCCAGTCGTCCACTCCCGGCCGTCCTACGGTCTGCCTGTTTACTCTTAGCTGGCAGTGATTTGACCCCACACCGGCCATTGTCACGGGAGCGTACTTAGCACATCGCTTGATTAGCTCATACAGCAAGCTGGCGGCAGCATCCGTCTGCTGCATTGGAGATAAGTCATTAGTGGCAAGCTGCTGCATGTCAGCTGTATTGGACACAGATTCGATGATGTCTCCCGCATCCAGAATGTATACCCGGCCATACTTACCTTTCTTGAGCTGAGCTTCGATTCGGTCGTATGCTGCAAAGACCCTCTCGAATAATTCCTTTGTACCACCACGACTACCGGTCTTACCTACCTGAAAGTCGGATGGGCAGACAACCAGAACCTTGTCCTTGTCTCCCCCCTTGGGTGCCTTTACCCGAGTCTTTTTTGCTTCTGCAAATAAAGTGGGGAGGTCAATGAGGACGTTCTTCTTGCGAAATGTAAATCGCCACGCTGTGAGCCACTCGCCGTCATAGCGTTGCCAGCGTGAGGTGCGGGGGGTACCAACGACTTCAATTTCTTCAGGGTCGAAGCCAGCTTCGCGCAAGTAGTCATCGAAGTTGATTTGCTCGGTATAGCCCGGTGTGGTAGCAGTTCCCTCAACACCGTCAAATTCTATGCCTTGCTTGAAGGTCGGTGAGGTTTCAATCTTCTTTGCAGGTTCAAGGTTGTCCAGCATCCATCCAGCCTAATGCCTATAGCAAGCGCACTGTTTATTTCTGTGCCTTGTGATTGTAGTGTCAGCTAGGGATAGGCCGCGCTCAGCCAAGGCTTTGTTTAGGGTCTTGGCTCCCCACTTTTGCCTATCGTTGATTGCTTCCATAAGAATCTTGTAGTCATCCTCGCTTAGCTCATCCTTGAGAAGGTCGACCTTGCAGGTATAGACCAAGTTTCTCGGTGGCTCAAGACTTTCCAGCATTGAGTAATTCCTCGCTTGACTCTTCACTAATTCTCTTTAGTGCGACTTTGAGAAACCGTACGGTTGCTTCGTCCATGTCGAACTCACGGGTTAAGTCATTTAGAATCTTGATGACTCTGTACCGCTCGGTCCGAACTCCAATTCGTGCAGCCAACTGAGAGTTCGTGTGTATTAGGTCGTTGATACTGCTCATTTCTGCTCTCCTTCATCTTCTACCTCGTCCGCTACGTGCACCTGTGGCACCAGCGGAACATTGATGCCCAAGTCGCGTTCGTGACGTAGGTGTTGAGCCAAGCCGTTTATTGCGTTAGCTCGGAAGCCGGACCACCTCCGGTCATCGGTTTCCACGATAGGGGCAGACATTAGCCCCATTTCCTTGAATCGCTCTATCGCCTTGGGAGAGCGGTCCAGCCTACGTGTCTGGTAAAGAATGCCGCGCTTGTCAAGTTCTTTCTTGGTCTGCATGCACTGCACGCAATTGGGCTTTTCCCAAACTGTAATTTTCATCATCGAGACAGACTCTCTTTCAGCATGTCAGCAGTATTGTCTACAACTTTTGTGCCATAGAGGTAGCCAAGTTGCATCTCTTGTGAAGACCAGTCGTGCATCGTGTGCATTTGCATCTCGTGCTTGAACCTAGCCGTCACTACTCTGAGGGCCATGTTGTAGCCATCTTTGTATGCCTTGTCGTAGCTAGGCGGGTTGATAATTTCCTTCGCCCTAAACCACGCTTTGTCTATTAGTTTTAGAACCATCATTGTTTCCTTCCATCAGTTCTGATTTTGATTGTATGACTAAAAGCTGCCAACTTCAAGTATTTCGAAGTCCGTTATCGATTCGATAATCACCATTGCTCCCGGCTCACGGTTGTCTGCGTAGTTCTTCGAAGCAAACAACTCGACCACTTGAGAGTCATCCCCCCAAATCATGTCCGACTGACCGATGCCGTCTAGCAGCGCCCTACAGAGCTTGTCTAAGTCTGGGGGCACCGAAGGTGCAAGTCTGGCGTTCTTACCAGTCTTCTTGACCGACTTAGGGCGCGGCAGCCAAAAGTGGACATCCACTCTGACCGGCCCAGTGAAAAAGGTGTTGTTGCCCTCGCGTGCTCTTTGACATTCTGCAGCAATTGCTTTACGCCAAACCTTTAGCTTCTCTGAGCTGACCTCGACCAGCCGCCCACGCATGATTCTCTTCGAACCCTGTGGAGCTGGGATGCCAAAAATTTCTATGCGGATTTGTTCCATAACAGAGCTCCTGCAAAAAGGTGAAGCCCTCCCCACAGGTAACCGATTATTTGCGTTGTAGGTTCGGCTTGAATAGCCAGCGCAATCAGTATGACTCCTGTGAGAAGGGCCAGCCTAGAGGACATTAGAAGGGGGCATCCTCTAGGTTTATCTCTGGCTTTTTGACCGAATTATTCAGGTCGCGTTCAATGACCTCCATTGCACTTGGCCAGACTTTTAGATACGGCTGCACGGTGCGCTCGCCGTCAACATTCCTCTCATAAGCCTGCGGCTTTACGTTGCCGACTACTTTTACCCGTGTGGGGATTTCGGCTTGCAGAATGTGCTTGTAGTTATCGGCTTCCGCTGCTTCGATGATTACGTCTACGTAATCGCGGCCGACAGTCTCCCAGACTCCCTGCGCGTTTTGCTTGCGAATCTGATGTGTCATCTTGCATACCGTGCCCCAACCAAAGTCCTTGACTTCGTTTAGCCAGCCGGTAAATTCCAGTTCCATTGCCATGTTTACTCCTTGTAGGTTATTTCGAGTTTACGGGTTTTCGATTATGTGTGCAACATTCACGCAGTCTGAATGTCCGCAGGTTCGGATGCCGGGGAGGTACGGGTCACCTTCCTCGTCAACTGGCGTGACCCAATCACTAGCAAAATAGCCATGCCAAGGAATACACTTCCCGGTATCAGTGTTGACGATGCTGGACCTACGGGTTCTGCAGGATTCACAGAGCGTGCGGGTTTTCCGGCGCTTATTCTTCGCCACTTCCCACCTCGCGCCGCATCGAGCGCAGATAACCCAATTGTCCACAGTCTCACGCTAACAGCTCCTTGCGTAAATACTCGTCACAAAACTCATCTCCGTGTTTTAGGTGCTCGTGCTTCTGATGAAAGCGCCAGAGGCTCCGGCAGCAATCATCGCAGCTAAGCAGGGATTTGTTGTGCTTGCATTTAGGGCAAGGAACGCCTTTGTAGTCCGACATCTGCTGAGCCTCTTTGTTGCCCTGCTGCCGGTCAAGTTCCATAGCGGCTTCTCTAGCTTTAGCAATTATGTGCTTTGGCTCTAGGTAGCCGAGCTTCTCGTCCCGGCGAGCTATTCTCAGTGACTCTTGTGCCACGTCCAAGGGCATGAAGCCGATTGCGTTGTGCCATGCCTTGATTCTCTCTGCGTCAAGAAGTCTGCCGTCAATGGCAAACATTTCACGCAGTAGAACTTCAGTCTCCTTCAGTTGCATAAAGCTCTTCTATTTCCTTTCTTCTTTTCGCCTCAGCAAGGTCTTTGTTTCCATGCTTTTGAGAAATTTTGTGTGCCATGCGAATCCAGTTCCTCCAAGCAGCGTCCCAGTCCTTCATCATTTTTGCTTTTGAGGTCCAGTAGTCCCTGAAGGCATGTGTCTCTAATTTGAGGTCAAGGTGAGGAAAGTGCTCTTCCATAGTTGCCCATGATTTTTCACTTGGCCAGAAATCATCCGGTAATAATCTATTAGGGTTCTTAAGGGTTCTATTAAGGGTTTGCGTGCCAGCGACTGTCACCCCTGATTGACCTGAGCTGTCACCCCTGCTTACCTGAGCTGTCACCCCTGATGTCGAACCTGTCACCCCTGATGCACCATCTGTCACCCCTGAAAGGTTGACGAAATACCGGTTTGGACGGTACTGAGAATCCACCGGAGCGGCCTGAGATTGGACCACTAATTCGCCAGATTCTTGCAGCATTTTGATGTCTCTTTTGACCGAACGCTCACTGGCATTCACCATGCGAGCCAAGGTCGCTATCGATGGCCATGCACCGATGTCTCCCTGCATGTCGGCAATTGCCAACAGCACAAGTCTCTGCCGGCCCTCAGCCTTTGACTGTGACCAAACAGCATTCATTACTTCTATGCCCATTTGAGTTCCTAAAACATTGTTTCTGGAGGGTCTACGAGGCTCTTGGTGCCATCGTCCTCCAGTCGATACCAGAAGCCGGAAATGTTGTCAAAGACCGGCTTTGAAAAATCATCCCAAGACGCAAGCTTGTGGCCCCAATCTTTTGCAATTGTTGCCTGCTTGTGTACTGATTCCATGTCGAGATTCCAGTCCGAGCAGACGAGAATGAGGTTTGTGTAGTGGTCAAGCATCTTGCTGCCACCCATTCCCCTATTGCGGCGATGATGAATAACTAGCTCGTCATCATGCCCACAGTGCCAGCAATAGGCGTCCCTCATCTTGAGAATGCGCCGTGTCCGGTCCGTAATCGTCATACTCGTGCCTCGATGTCCATAATCTTTGCCATGGTAGCCGTTGCCATCAGTGCGCTCTCTAAAGTCTTGAGCTTCGTCTTGATGCGATTGACCTCAGCACGCCTCAAATCGCGTTCTAAGCGACTTTCAGCTGCCTCTAGGCGTGCTAGTGCCTGACGGTCTGCTACGGTCCCTGTAGCGGCAATAAACGCCTTTTGCTCTACTAGGTCTAAATCATGCTCAGCAGCAGCTAAATCTTGCTCAGCTTTGAATAAAGCATCAGAGGCTCCCTGCAGACTTTGACTCAGGCGATTTAGCTCGTGAATAACCTCTGCCGGCATCATTTGGAAGCTGCCTCATCTTTAGACATGGCCTCTGCAAAGTCCTTGATTTCATCGAGAACCTTTTGGTCGGCACCCGCAGCTTTGGCCTGCGCCCAGAGAGCCCTCATCGCTTGAACCGAATTGGTAACCGATGCTTTGGCTATCCAGTCGACTCCACGCTCGACTTTCGCCATTTCCTCACGGCTGGCTCTTTTATTTCCAGAATAGCCGGCGTTGGCGAGAGCACGACCGATTGCAGAAGTTTCAGCGTTCTCCATCGCTGCCGTCTGGTTTGCACCTGCTCCACCATCAATTTCAAATGCATGTCCAGTAGCTTTTGGTAAATGGTTTGCTTGGTCGCCAGCGGTAAGAAATACACTCGCACGGACCACCCAAGTACTAACAGACCGGTCTGCGTCAGTTGTGAGATTGTCTGTGACAATTCTTGCATCCGGGTTTTCCGCATAAAAGCGGCGTATTCTTTCTTCGACTGTTTCATAATCATCCAAATTGAAACGTGGCAACGTTCCTCCTATTTCAGTACGAGGAATGGCTTACCCAAACCTCTAGCTTGTCTTTGGGCAACGGTTACTTCCTTGCCCTCTTTTTCTACGTAAGCGTATTTCGCTTTGCCCATCTTCGCAAGCAACTCGCTCTTGAGCTGGGTTAGTTCTGATTCAGCCTTTGTAAAGGCTTCAGTTTTCTCGGCCAGATTCTCTACCCATTGAGCATCAAGTCTGACCGAATCATCATCAATGTCCGGGTGCAAGAATCGCACTGTCTCATAAGTCGACTTTGACCCGTCCCAATCTGGGACCTGTTCGCTAACGCAGTGCTCCCAGAACTTTGTAACCATGTCTCTCTGCACCTGTAGCTCAAACTCTTCTGGTTCAAGTAGATGCTCTTCCCAATTACTACCGGCTACACCAACGATGTATCCGCGCTTCCAACCGAACACATCTAGGTAATGAGCGACTTGCACGTAGTAGTGGTCAGGTACTTTGGACCAGCCGGCCCTTGCATACTTGATTTCTATGATGAACCACTCGCCGGTTTCTCGGTGACGAGCAATTGCATCTGGGTTTGCGTGCATGTAGTGAGTGTCTGCCTTGCGGTATGTACCGGTAAGGAAGATTTCCAACTCTGGATGCTGCTCCTCAAAGAGCTCCAGTATCGGCTGCTCAAAAGCTTTGCCGAACCGAATCATCCAGTTCTCTTCTATTTGGTCGGAGATGTTCCCGACCTTTTTGTGAAATAGCGTGAAGGCCGACTCCCAAGGGTTTAGTCCCATGATTGTGCCTACTTCGCTCCCGCCAATTCCTTCGGAGCGTGCCCCGTGCCAATCAACCGAGTTAGGTTCAAAGTCACCGAGGAGCTCGGCTTTTCCGAGCTTTTTAGGTAAGTGCTTTTCCAATTTGACTACCTCCATTCATGCCGCTACCATACAGGAAAGGACGGACATTTTGAAACTTTCTAAAGAATTTATTTCGTTTATGGTCTTAGCTGACAAGACTGAGCCAACGTGCAGAACNAATCCGGAGCTCTTNTTTCCCGAAGAGTGGGAGAAGGGCAATGAGAGACGCATGGCCATAAGCATCGCCAAAGAACACTGCGCTGCCTGTCCNATTCGATTGCAGTGTCTTGAGTATGCGGTAACCGCTAAGGAAGAGTTCGGTATCTGGGGCGGCCTAACCAGAGAAGAACGCTGGTAAAAGAAAACCCCCGGGGGAGTTTGACCCGGGGGCTTTCCAACTGAATGGAGCAACAATGAACGTTGCAGGAAAACTATAACACAGAACTACTTCTCATCTGCAAGTTCTGGGTCAAAATCTTCTGGTAAATCATCGAAGTCAAAGTCACCGTCTTTTTCTACTTCGAGAGCGTCCTTGACTGCCTCAGAATCCGACTTTGCCACAGCTGCTCGATAAGCGTTCTGAATGTCATCTAGCTCAAGAGTGCCCTTCCAAGCCAGAGAAACACCAACGGTTGTAAGAACTACAGCAAAGGCTGAGCCAACGCCAATGATTGAGCCCATGAGCCAATCACCGGCAACAGCACCGATAGCTGTACCGCCAAAGAAGGTGGCAAGGGTCAGGCCAAGAGACCTAAGACCGAATTGCTTTAGATACTGTTTCAACATAATTCCTTCTTGCAGTGAGGGCAGGCATAAACTATTTTACTTTCGCTCGGCCCCACCACCGCTTTGTCTTGCGAGTTCTTTTGTTTCGGCGCTGTAGTTTGGGTCGCAAGCCATTCGACATAGTTCTCCTTTTGTGCAGTGGTCCCGAAAACGCCGCGCTTGGTATTGCTCAAAGTAAGGTGCAAATGGATACCGGAAGATGCGCTGCCGGATGTCCCCATTATTCCTATCGTTTGTCCTTCTTTGATTTTGTCACCATCTTTGAGGTCAAGAGCAAGAGCAGCATCATGATTGGTAGAACAATTGACTCCATGTGTATTGCACTTGAGGTGACTGTAGCCGACATACTTTACCTTTCGCTTCTTGATGTCCCAGATTGACTGCACTAGAACCCAACCGAGAATGCGCGAGAACTTGATGAACTGCACCGTTCCCTTGGCTACAGCAGGAATAGGCGTCTTGCCGCGATTAGAGCCCTTGGGAGCAAAGTCAGTGCCTGAGTGCGGTTGCAGACCATGCTTGCGTCTATAAGCGGACATGGTGCCGTAGTGACCGGTTATGGTCGATTCTGGGAAAGGCAGCCTAGCCACGCAGCACCTGCGCGAAGAAAGTTATGACAGCTCCAATTACACCGGCGGCACCGGCAACAATCCAAATCTTGCGCTCAACAGCTCGTAGACGCATCTCATGGTCCTTTATGTTGCGCTCTACCCAGTCCACGTGAGTTGG
>JGI10211J34971_10003050_pt1 | contig 13485 bp, 8 predicted proteins | sample Etolagsediment_FD_34971 | JGI IMG/M metagenome (IMG submission 34971) | reverse complement strand
GGATTGCGCCTTGCTTCTATGTCGCGGCGGACGATCGGGAGAAGGTCGAGGCGAAGGCGTGGCGGGCAGGCGTGACGATCCACGAGTGCGAGCTCCGCACAATGACCGGGCAATCACTGCTGCGCCTGTCTCACTCCTCGCTGCGGTCGCTGCGTGGTATGGCAGACAAGCTCGAGGAGGAGGGCGTGTCGACCTACGAAGCGGACATCCCGTTCCACCGTGTGTTCCGTATGGAACGCGGACTGTGTGGGCCGGTGATGATCCGCGGCGTCCCTCGTCCGGGAACGCAAGTGGGATGCGTGTTCGTGAATCCCGACCTGACACCGGGGGACTGGACGCCCGAGCTGAGCGTGTTGTCCCTGGACATCGAGACCACCCCGGATCAGAGCATGGTCACGGCAATCTCTCTCGTCGGATCCGGCCCCGGTCCCCGGGACGTGCTTGAGGAAGTCCATGTGAGCGGGGAATCGCGTAGCGATGACCCCGCATACCTTGTCTGTCATCAGGACGAGGCAGGCCTGCTCAAGGCTTTCCAAACGCGGCTGAACGAGGTGGATCCTGATATCCTGACCGGATGGAATGTGATCGATTTCGATTTGCACGTTCTCTCTGATCGCTTCGCCGCACACCGGATCCCCTTCTGCATCGGCCGGAGCCGGGAGAGTTCATACCATCGTGACAGCGAGACGTATGGGACGAGTCGCACGATAGTGCACGGCCGGCAGGTTCTGGACGCGCTGCATCTCGTGCGGAGATCGCTTCTGCGGTTCGACGATTTCCGGCTGGGAACCGTGGCCCAAACCGTCCTCGGACGGGGCAAACTCCTGGAGGAGGAAGACCACGAGGGCATGCCGCAGGCCATCGAAAGGGCCCGGCGCGCAGACCGCACGCTGTTTGCCGACTACTGCCTCGAAGACGCGCGGTTGGTCCGAGACATCCTGGACAAACTCGGCTTGATCCAACTCACGGTAAACCGGAGCGTGTTGACCGGACTGCCATTGGACAGGGCGTGGGGCAGTGTGGCGGCCTTCGATTTCCTCTACATTTGCGAACTCCGCAAACGTGGGTTGGTCGCGCCCACGGCGTCGAACCCGCGTGCGGACCGGACAGGAGCCCCGGGGGGACTGGTCTTTGCGCCTCAGGCGGGGCTGTCGCGGAACATCCTGGTGTTCGACTTCAAGAGCTTGTACCCGTCGATCATCCGCACGTTCAACATCGATCCGCTGTCGTATGCCCGGGCAAGAGAGGAGTCGTCAGTCTCGGACACCATCGTCGCGCCGAATGGCGCGACCTTTTCGCGTAGGCCGGGGATATTGCCGGGCTTATTGGACGTGTTCTTTGACCGGCGTGCCGACGCGAAGGCACGAGAGGATGATCTGGCGTCGTACACGTACAAGATCGTGATGAACTCGTTCTACGGCGTACTTGGCACGCAGTCGTGTCGCTTCGGCTCCGGTCGCGTTGCCGGTGCGATCACGTCGTTCGGCCACTACCTGCTGCGCTGGTGTCGCGAGCTCCTGGAGACACAGGGATGCGACGTCTTGTACGGGGACACCGACTCCCTCTTTGTAGACGCCAAGCTGCCGGACGGTGTGAGTAGCGAGGAAGTCCTGGCCGAGGGCCAGCGCCTGTGTCGGCATGTGAACGACACTCTCGCCGAGCACGTCCGTGAGACGTTCGGTGTGGAATCGCGTCTGGAGCTCGAGTTCGAGAAGGCCTACAGCCGTTTCCTCCTTCCTCCCGGTCGCGGACAAAGCGAGAAGGGGAGGGCCAAAGGCTACGCGGGATGGCGTACCGGGGAGAATGGTGGTCAACTGGAGATTGTCGGCATGGAAGCCGTGCGGAGCGATTGGACGGAGATGGCGCACAACCTGCAACGTCAACTGCTGACACGGCTGTTCCGGGACGAGGGTGGGGCCGCCCTCGAAGCGTTCATTGCCAACTGGATCGTGGACCTGAAAGCGGGTCGCATGGACGACCAGCTCGTGTACCGCAAACGCCTGCGCAAATCGGCAGACCAGTACACCCGGACCACTCCGCCGCATGTGAAGGCTGCCAGACGCCTCGGCAAGAACTCGGGTGTCATCCGCTACGTGATGACCATCCACGGTCCCGCTCCTGCCGAGGAGCCAGGCGCGCCGTTCGACTACGACCACTACGTCAGCAAACAGATCGAACCCCTCGTGACAAGTATCGCCCCCTTCGCCGATATCGACGTCGGCGCCGCCGTCCGCGGCGAGCTGCGGCTTTTCTGACAGAGCTCAACGCTCCGGACAAGTGGGGCCCCAACTCAGGCGCACGTGGCAGGACGAGCCGTCTCGTCTTTCTGGACGGGACTCCATGCGCTCGAGGCCGAGCGCATGTCCAGAGCGCCGGGACACAGCCGACGTGTGCGGATTCCGCAACCCGGCCTGGAGATGCGGCGGGCCTCCGCCGCCTGGAGCCGTGTGGCGCATGCCACGGCGGCTCGTGTGGCGCGTTGCCCACTGACTGTGTCTCGTTGCTACTCCACAACGACGGCCGTCTTGTCGTCGAGGCACACGACCAGGCGGTCGCCGAGAGCGAAGACGGGTTTCAGATCCGGGTGTTTCTCGATGAAACGGAAGTACTCGTCGCTGGCGTACTTGAGCGCAATCGTTTTCATCCCTTTGCGGAACTCGCGATCGGTCCACACACCGTCGAGCAGGTAGAACATACGTTTCCCCACGTTCTTGACCGCGGCCGGCCCCGTTGCGGGCGCGGAGGCGCGTTTGTAGGCGTCGATGGCCTCACTCAACTGGATGGCTTCCGCGCCTTCCTCTTTCTCGAGGTAACGACGGACGTCTGTTTTCGAGGATTGCTCGTAGCGGAGCCCCTTCTTGCCCTCCGTCATCTTGGGCATCTCGACGGGGGCGACGGCCAGAGCGTCGTCAAAAACGGGGATGGCAAGGTCTTTGCGCTTCTCGGGGGGACGCCCGCCCTCGCGTCCGCCACGCAACCTGTCTCTCTCGCCGCCGCCGTATCCCGCCATTTCTTCGTCTGCGGCGGTGTCCCCGGGCGCGGTCTCGGCAGCCGGCCGAGCCCAACGGGCCGCGGCCTCGGGCTTATTGGTGCGCCGCTCGATGTCGTGTTTGGCGTATTCCCCGTCGTTCTCCAGAACGAGATACGATGTGTAAGGCGTGACAATGCCGTACTCCTTGCTCAACTGCACGACTTCGTCTTTCAGCTCCCTGTTCTCGCCGCGAAGCCTGATCTCGTCAAGCAGGTAGCCAATTTTGCGCGTTGCCCACAGGCGGGGGATGAACGCGTTCTGCGTTTCCTTATCGGGGAACGTCGTCTCGTAGACAAAGTCGTGTTTCGCCCCATCGATCAGACCGGAGAGTGTAACGGCGACATGCCCGTTCTTGCGGTATCGTCCGAACACAGTGACTTGTCCGCCGCAGAACAGGTCGGGCAGCTCTTTCGGGTAGAAGTCGCGGATCTGCACCTTGCCCACGTCCAGTGTGGGCTTGGAGAGCACAGGGTGGCTGACTTTGTCGTAGAACGACGATACGGCTACCTCGATGTTCTCTCCGGGTTTCACGTATTGGCCCGTCCCCCCCGAGTCGCCCGCAATGCGGTCGAGAAGGTGCGTGTTCACGTTCTCGCCCACGCCGAACACGAACACCTTGATGTGGGAGGCCAGCTTGCCGGTCGCGTTCTTGACGATCAGATCCGGTTCGGTCGTCCCGATGGTAGGCAGACCGTCGGTCAGAAACGCCACAATGTAGGGACGCCCTTTGTCGGTCTTCGTGTCGAGCGCTGTCCTCAGGGCCGAATCGATGTCCGTGCCGCCGCGTGCACGCAGCTTCTCAATGAACTTCAGGGCCTTGGCGCTCGTCTCCTCGTTGACCGGCAGCAGTTCGTCGTCGAGCGAGTCAACGTCCGTGCTGAAGCGCACGATGTTGAAGCGGTCGCCTTTGTTCAGGGACTTGACGCAGTGCGACAGGGCATCGCGCGCCTGCTGGATCTTCTCGCCGGCCATGCTGCCGGAGGTGTCGATGACGAACGTGATGTCCTTGGGCAGCACCTTGGCGAGCTCGGGGTCTGTGGTCGGGGCGATCATCATCATGAAGAAGCCGTCCTCGTCGGTCGGTGCGTGGGCGAGCAGGTTGAGCGCGAACTCTTTCTCGGACACGCTGTAGTAGAGCACGAAGTCGCGGTCGAGCAGGCTGCGGTCTTCCTCGAAACCGATCACGGCCTCCCGGTCCCCTTTGCGGCTGATGCCGACCTCGTGCGACGGCGAGTAGATGTTCTTGAGCGGAACCGAGGTGGACAGGCGCGCCCGCACTGTGAAATCCTGGAGCGTCCGCGAGGCCTTCTCTCCGGTCCGGAGCGGGTACACGAAGTGGAACATGCCGGACTCGTACGTGACCGTCTGCGAATAGGTCAGCTCTACCTTCTGCTCGCCGTTGCGGGGCACGGGGTAGATGCTGACGCGGAACAGTTCCCCGCCCATGTGCTCCAGCAGTCCCGGGTCGCGCATCCGTCGAACGATGTCCTGATAGATCTTCCGCGCCTTGTCCCTTTCGACAAGCTCCCCACTCATACGTTTGCCGTTGATGTACATGGCGAAGTCTGCAACCGTCGCGCCGGGGGGCACGGGAAAGACGTAGACGGCTTCGAGATCGCGATTGACACTGTTCTGGAATACCTGCTCAACTTTCGTGTTGGCCACGCCGTCGCGCAGGTCGATGTCGACGCGCTGGTGTTTGATGGCCAGCGGGGGGATCTTCTCGTCTTTGGGCAAGAGGATGCCGGTGGCAAAGGACGTGCACGGCAACGCCAGCAGAGCGGTGGCGAGGGCGATTCTCGGTCTCATGGTCGGATGCTCCTGTGTCGTGCTCAGGCGGCGCATAGTGGAGCGGCTGTCCACAGCCGCTGCGCCGCCGTTACGGTGGTTGCGGCTATCTCTCCCGAAGCGGCTCCGGGATCGGTGGGTGAGGCGGGTGAATCCAGGTTGCAGCATGCAAGCTGGCGTGAACGGCGGTGTGATTCCATACCAGAGCCGAGCCATCGATGCCGCCGGAGATGCGGACCAGGCGCCCGGCCCCCGGGCTGCCGTGCTCGTGGAACTGAGCATGATGGACACGGCCGAGAAACGCGCGGATATCGTGTTGACTCAGAACGGGACGACGCCAGTCGTGGTGTGCGACGTAGTCCAGGGCGTATGACCGCATGATCTTGTCCCACAGGTCTGAGAAGAGCCGGTCGTCGGCAAAAACGTCGCAACCGAGGATGCGTCCGCCCGCCACCACGACAACGCCGGCCGTGCCTCGGCGAGGCAGTCTTCGGAAATGGGGGAGCAGTTCGTCCACGCGCCGTTGCACGGCCGGGCTCTCGCACATCTCGCGGTAGTCACTCGTCGGCGAGCTCACGCCCATGTCACGCCCGTAGCTCTCGATCTCGCTCCATATCTGGTCCTGGGCAACCCCCTTGGCGGCGGACTGTCGCAACCGCGGTTGCACCATGATCGGCGATCCCTCGAAAGCGTCCTGCGGCCCACGCCAGCGCCCCTTCTCCACGCAGTAGACGGGCACATCGATGAAACCCGAGCGCGGCGGCAGCAGTACATCGTCGCGAATCACGCGGTTCTGCTTGCCGCCGGCGAGCACTTCGCCACTCATCAGGAATACGTGGTTGAGCGAGTCGTTTCGCACGGCCACGGTCGGCACGGTGGGGGTGCCTTTCTCGCTGATCACAACCCAGCCGTTCCGCATCGCTTCGTCCAGCGTCCGGACACTGGAGAGATTGGTGGGTGGACTGAGAGTGAGAGGAAAGACCACCAGGTGGCCGTGCGAGTAGGGATTCTCGACGCGCAATCGCCGGACAAGGTCGATCACCTCGTTCCGGGATGGCACGGGCCGCGGCGGACGGATGATCGGTCGGACCGGTTCCGGACGTTCGACCACGTCGGCCTGGCGTTGGTCGGGGTAGTCCGACTGCAGAAACGCAGCGATTGCATACGGGGTCACCAACACGCAGGCAAGCAGCGAAGCGGCACGGGCGAGTGCTTTCATGACCAGTCGTCTCCCAAGTGGTTGCGGAATCCGCAGACGGTCTGTTGTTCACCTACTTAAACGTACAGTGGGTGCGTTTTTTTGAAAAGCGGCGACATATCTGAACAATGCGATGGCGAGAGACAGGGCGCCTACGGGCGCATGTCCGGAAGGTGGCAACTGTCGTTCCATCGATCGTGGGAACGCACTGCGTGCCAGTGGCAGGGCCTTGCGCGCGTCCCCGACTGTGCTATAGATACACAAGGTGCACGGCAGATTCGCACGTGAGGAGAAGGAACAGGCGGCCTTGGGGGCCGCCCTGAAGCGACAGCGTCCGGAACCGGACAACCAACCATACGTGCGCAGTAAACAAGGAGAACCAGAAATGTCAGCGACTGTGTTCTTTGATCAGATGTTGCCTAATGAGAATGGCGCCGACAGAATGTGGCTGAAGGTGATTGAGCACGATGGCCAGATTCTGTTGAGCAACGTAAAGGTGTCTGATGGGATGTCTGAAGACTACACCGTGCTGACAAAGGACATGCTGGCGGAACTGCGTGAGGCTCTTGAGAACGCTTGGCCGCACGGCGCAGAGGATGTCTTGCCGCCGAGGAAGTAGATGCCTGCGGGCGGGAAGACCTCGACTCCCCTATGTGTGATGAGAGTTTTGGCATCCTCAACGACGCTGAGAGAGCGATCGAGGAGCGCACAATCTGACCATGACCGACATGCGAGCAGAATCTGAACGCTTCGCCAGAGTCATGGTTAACTGGGATTACCTCCCACACGGATTCAAGCAGCAGTTGCGCGCTCGGTTGTGCGAGATGGAACAGACGTTTGAAGGTCGCATCACGAGGCCGAAGTTCAGGCCGGTGCTTGAGGAGGTGCTACCGGCGGAATTGCTACCGGCGTTCAATCGCTGGATTGACGACGATCTACATGATGTAGCAGACAGCTACGTAGGGGAGTACTTCTCAACCGTCTTCCTCGCTGGTGACCGGGAGCCGCCCGATTACAGGTACATACTTTTGCTTGCCCACGCCAGAGGCGTGTTGGGCAGGATGGGGAGGGCATACGAATCCCTGTTCAACCAAACCGGTGAACTGGGCTACCGTGCAGAGGAGGAGTTGTTCTGCCTCCGGTTCTTCACGCGTGACACCACGTACAACAGGTTCCTGCGTGAGACCTTCACCAGTCTGGGGTTTCGGATGCGCCGTGTGCCTCCACCGCAGGCACAGAGGCGATGTGCACATGGTTCCGGACAGGGCTGCCTGGTTGTGGTGCTTGCATGCCCAATCGTGTCCGTGTTGGCGTTTCTGGCGGGGGCCATCCGCCGTACTTTGGTACCGCCGCCATTTTCCGCTCTCGGTCCGGCGTCCGTGCTGAAACGCCACTTCGAGATCAAGAAGTCTGCATCTCGGCGCGGAAGACCGAAAGGCATGGGCGAGAACACCCCCGACGGGCACTCTCGGATTGACTGGGAATTCCTCGCCAGTGTTCCCGATGCGGGAATCGACTCCTCCGATGTTCCGAAGCTCGCCCCGGATTCTGGAGGAACGCGAAGCTGCGGATGCCGCAGAGAAGGACAGCGGCCTGTTGGCTTGCCGGAAGACGTGTCCGGCTATACGGTAGTTCTACGTACGAGAACCGATTTGCTTTCTTCCATCCTCACAGAGCCGACAGAGGTCCCGGTATGAAAGTCGAGGAAATCAGAACACTTCTCCACCACACCCCATTCGTTCCTTTCACCGTACACCTCGCGGATGGTCGTGAGCTGCGTGTGGAGCATCCCGACTTCGTTGCGACGTCGCCAGAAGCTGACTCGATGCTCGTGTACGGTCTCGACGGGTCCTTCGCTATCGTTGATCTCGCTCTTGCAGTTGACGCGGAAGTGGGAACGGCCAGCCAAGCGTGACGGCCCTGGGGAGGGGCAGGGCGTGTGGGCCGCTGCTGTAGTCCCCAAATCTCCGGCTCCACCGGCACCAGGCACGGTGGGGGCTTCGGGGCGAGGTCGAGGCGGACTTCGCAGTCACGCGGGGGCGCAGAGCTCGCGAGGGGCTATCTTTTGGGTTTGCCCACGCCACTCGAGGCCGTGCCATGCCGGAATACACCATTGCTGTCACGCTGGCGCTGATGCTTGCCGGGTTCGGGCAAGGCTACTTCGGGTTCGGTTTCGGGATCATCGGGACGACGTTGCTGGCATTGCTCGGCCCATCGATGATCGGCATGACGGCGGTGGTGACGATTGCGGCGTTGTTCACGATCATGCTGCTTCTGCGGTTGTCGCAAAGCCACTCGCGTGTGGATTGGCCAAAGAGCATCCGGCTTGTCGTGGGCGCGGCCATGGGACAGCCGCTTGGGTATCTGTTCATCCATACGTTCGGGAATCGCCCCGTGTTCCGTGTGGCACTCGGCGCCTTTCTTGTCCTGTTCGCGCTGAACGGCCTGTTCACGCCGCACGTGCGGAAATCCCTCCCGCGCTACGTGGCCGTGCTGGCCGGCATCTTGGGCGGGTTCCTGGGCGGAGCGTTCGTGACGGGTGGACCGCCCATCGTGTTGTACCTGTTTGCGCACGTCGATGACCCGCGCGAGATGAAAGCAACGGTGCAGTTCGTGTTCAGTGCCGGGGTGATCTACCGCTTGATCTCGATCGGTGTAGCTGGCGACTACACAGCGGAAGTGCTGAAGCTGGCCTCCGTGGCTGTGCCGGTGGCAATGGTTGCGTTGGTCGTTGGGCACGCGCTGTCGCACAAGGCGCCGGCGGACCGGTTCCGGCGGCACGTGTATGCCGTGATCGGTTGCTTCGGTCTGTGTGTGCTGGGGAAGGGCGCCTTGGGATGGCTGAGCTGAGAAGGGACAACAAGTGGACATTCTGAGTCTGAACGGTGAATGGCGAGTCGTCGAGCGTCCCCTGACGGACGGCAAGGAGGCCATGGCCGATGTGCTGGCGGCAGACGCCAGCCTGTGTTGCAGTGTGCCGGGCGATGTGAGCGATGCGCTGGTCCGGGCGGGGTGCATGCCCGAGCCGCTGACGGGGACGAACTTCCGCGAGTTCCGCTGGGTGGAGGAGCGCTCGTGGTGGTTCCGGCGCACGATCGTGGTCCCCGCAGGCTGGGCTGCGAAGTCCGCAATCGAGCTGTCTCTGGATGGGTTGGATATTCACGCAGACGTGTGGCTGAATGGGCAATATCTGGGCCAACACCTGTCCGCCTTCTATCCGTTCGTGAAGGACGTGAAAAGCGCATTGGCGTTCGGCGAGGAGAACGTGTTGCTCGTGCGGCTCACGACCGGTATGGAACATGTGCCGGACGATGCGGACGAGACGTTGCTGGAGCTTGTGCCCACGGAAGCCGGACGCGGATACCCCGACCGGGGCGATAAGCGTCGCATCTACCTGCGCAAGCCGGCGTATACGTGGGGCTGGGATTGGGGGCCTCACCTGGCCACGTGCGGAATCACGGGGCAGTGCGAACTCCGCGCGTTGGACGTAGCGGAGAACCGCGACGTGGCTCTGGCGACCGAACTCGACGGCGACGACGCGATCGTGACGGCGACGGTTGAGATCGAGTACGCCACGTTGCTCGATTCGGCCCGGGCCGACCTGTGCGTCACGCTCACGGACGCGGACGGCCAGTCGTTCTCCGCGGAGACCAAGGCCGTGTTCGTGGCCAGCGGGGTCAATCTGTACGACCTGAGCGTGCGGATTCCGCAAGCGCGCCTGTGGTGGCCGAACGGCAGTGGGGAGCAACATCTGTACAGCGTGACGGTGCGTGCCGTCGTCGATGGTCAAGCCGTGGAAACTGATCCCATCCGGTACGGCGTGCGCACGGTCGAGCTGGACACGTCTCCGGAGCGCTTTGCGTTCGCGGTGAACGGCGTGCCCGTGTTCGTGAAAGGCGGGAACTGGATCCCGAGCGACTCGCTGTACGGACGCGTCACGCCGGAGAAAACGCGGCGACTCGTCGAGGAAGCCGCCGAAGCCAACTTCAACTGCCTGCGCATCTGGGGCGGGGGACGGTTCGAGATCGATGCATTCTACGATGCGTGCGACGAGTTGGGCGTGATGGTGTGGCAGGACTTCATGTCGGCGTGCGCGCCGCTGCCGGCGGACCGGGACTGGTTTGTCCACGAGTTCCGCAACGAAGCCGAGTACCAGGTACGCCGTCTGCGCAGCCGGGCATGCCTGGCGCTGTGGTGCGGCAACAACGAAGTGGGCGGATGCTACACGTGGTTCAAGCAGTTCGAGAACGTCCGTGACCCCGGCTGGGATCTGTACCACAAGCTGCTACCGCGGCTTGTCCGGCAGTTGGCCCCACACATGCCCTATTGGCCCACGTCGCCGTACGGCGGCAAGGGCTGTGTCAACGACACGCGCGAGGGCGATGATCATCACTGGGTGGTGATGCGGCCCGAGTCGGAGTTCTGGTCGTGTCCCGAGTATTGGGACTCGCCGGAGCGGCCCATCTTCAACTCCGAATACGGCTACGGCGGCCCGTGCTGCATCGAGAGCACCCGGGAGTACCTGGGGACGGACACCCCAGACCTTTTCAACGACGTGGGGCGCGAGCACACGAACACGTTTTACAACATCCCCCGTGTCAACTTCAGCATCCAGGAACACTACCGGGACACCGAGGCCCCGGCCCTCTCCGACTACATCCTGTACGGCGGCTTGTGCCAGGGACTGAATCTGGGGTATTCGCTGGAGTCATTGCGCGCCAACGGCCACACGATGGGCGGCATTTTCTGGATGTATAACGACACGTGGGGCGAGAATGGCTGGACGATCATCGACTACTACCTGCGGCGCAAGGTCAGCTACTACAACGTGAAACGGTGTTTGGCGCATCGCCGGCTCGTGTTGCGCAGAGGGGGCCAGGCGTTTGGTGGGAAGGAGGATGAGGTGGTGCTGGTCGCGATCAACGACACTGGCGTTGTGATGTCCGCAACTGTCGAGCTCGGGTACGTGAGTTGCGACGGGACCGAGAGCGATCTCCGCACGGTCGAGGTGTCCGTGGCGCCGCGAAGCAAGGCGCTGATCGCGTCCGTGCCTGTGCCGGACGCGGACGCTCTATCGCGCGGGACGGTCGTTGCGATCCCCGCAGACTCGGAGTCGCTCGACCCCGTGTCTTGGCGTCACTGCCGGTTCCGCGAGTCTGGCGTGCCGGAGGCGGACGTCGTGGTCGAGCGTATGGAGGTGAAAGGCGACGATCTACTGGTGACCGTGAGTTCCGAGGCATTCGCCCACGCGGTCCATCTCGACATTGCCGGGTACTACCGGCTGTCCGATCATTACTTCGACCTCTTGCCCGGCGAGACCCGTACCGTGACGATCATGGACGGCGCCGCTCTGGCGATGTCTGCGATCTCCGCACGTAGCGTGGGAGCTCGCTGACGAACCGCTCAACGCCGCGGCCAGCCCACCCGTAGCACAGGCGCCTCGCCTGTGCTACAGGTAGGCGATTCCGGGACGACTTCGAGCGTACGTCACCTGTATGCACCACTCCTCTTCGACTTCCCGGAACGCGATGCCTCTACCTCGCACGGCGACTCACGCCGTGTTGCCCGGGAGCCCTGGTTCTCCTCATCCGCACGGGCCATGCTGCTTGTTGTTTCGCCTGCGTCTTTCCGCCAGCGCGGCCTGTTTACCAAACCCGAGTCGGTGTTTACCCCGAAGCCGGGACGCCCGCGTGTGCCGCTGTCCTGCAAACGGGAGAAATCTCGCCTTCGGCAAAGGGCCTATCGGTGCCGGATCAGGGCGCTTGTCCGAGAGGCCAGGGCATCGACCGAGGAACGCGGCTGAGCGGCTGACGACGTTGACAAGCAGCTTGATCGGCACAGTCACTTGGGGCAAGATCATTCTTGCTTCTTGGGGCAGGAAGGAGTGATTTTGCCCCAAATGATTTTGCCAATCTGTCCCCTGGTTTGGCCCCCAGGACTGGTGCAGAGCCCGCGTCCCGGCCGGCACGGTGCCGACACTGGGCGGGTGGGGCATCATCGCGTTGGTGTTGGCCCTCGGTTTCCCTATGCCCGAGCTGTTCGCCCCTTGCATCCGGGGGGCACAGCCTACAATAAGTGTAGCGTGCTGTCCGTTTGGCGACTGGTGCGAGTGCGCGGTGCTGCCTCTGCTTCGCATTGGCACGGACCGTGCTAGTAGTGTTGCGTGACCGGAAACGGTCGCCTTTACACACAAGCAGGATTTCAGGCCAGGTATCTCGAACGGGACGAGAACCTGGCCGTCCTGTATCCAGGCCATGTCGCGGGGCAAATCCCCTTCGCCCTCGCGCGAGTGTGATGTCCCCGCCTCGCAAGGCGCGTTGAACAGGGAATCGCGTCGCGTTATGTTCTTTTATCGTAACAGGTAAGACATGCGAATCAGAGCCATTGTCATTGGGTTGATTGCTGCGGCGTTTGTCGCCGGGGTGACGTATTTCAATGACAACATCATGCGGCAGACGCTGTTCATCGGCAACCACATGCCGCACAGTGTCTATGGCGGACTGATTCTCTTTGTCCTCGCGGTCAATCCGTTGCTCGGCCGGCTTCGCAAGAGTTGGCGCCTGAGCGGCGCCGAATTGGCCGTGGTGCTGGCGATGGCCGTGTCGGCGTGTGCGATCCCCGCAGCGGGACTGATGCGGTTCTTCACCAACGCGGTCATGTTGCCGCACCAGATGGTGAAGAGCAAACCGGCGTGGCAGTCGGAAGAGATCCTGGACGCCGTCCCCGAGTATATGCTGGCCGGAATCCCCGTGGCGTATGTCCCCGGCGATGTCCTGCAACCGGACGAGCTATATGCCAAGCTGGCCGAACCGGACAGCGATGCGGCAAAGCGCATCAGCGGGTTGCTTGGCGAGCGCCGCGGGCCGCTGATTGAGGTGCCCCCCGGAGGCAGTGAGACGCGTGCCGAAGCACTTGCCGATGCCCTGAACGATGTGCTTGGTGAACCGGCTTTGTACGACCCGGACGCCTTTTCGGACGTCACAATTCCGCTGGAAGCCGTCGCGCTGCTCCGTCGCGGCGCCAAACGCGAGGGCGGAGCCGTCGCGATCGACACTGTCCGCCCGCCGGCAACGGTCACGGCACGGTTGTCCACTCGCGAGATCCGCACGCTGAACCGGCACCTTATCGACGCCGCATGGCCGACGTTGGTGCGCAGTCACTCCCGTCAGTCGGAGGAAGCACTGCACACGTTCGTGTTCGGCAAATCGCGCGATGCCCGGCCGGTGGGCCTCCAGGGCGTGCCGTGGTCGGCATGGCACAGACCACTCGCGTTCTGGCTTCCGCTCGTGCTGATATTCTCCATCGGGACCATCGGATTGGCGACCGTGGTCCACCGGCAGTGGAGTGACTTCGAACACCTTCCGTACCCCATCGCGCGGTTCGCGTCCGTGCTCCTGCCGCAGGACGGCGAGGCGGCGCCGTTGCTTCGCAATCGCATGTTCCTTGGCGTGGCGGGTGTGCTTTTCCT
>JGI10211J34971_10003048_pt1 | contig 13487 bp, 9 predicted proteins | sample Etolagsediment_FD_34971 | JGI IMG/M metagenome (IMG submission 34971) | reverse complement strand
CAGCTGATCCGGGCCGGCATGGTGCAGGGCCAGCAGGGCCCCGCTGGTATCCCGGGCCCGAAGGGTGACACCGGCAGGCCAGGGGCTGATGGGAACACGATCCTGAATGGCCCCGGATCACCCAGGCCCGATGACGGCCGCCCCGGTGATTTCTACATCGACACCACCCGCAGCTGGCTGTATGGCCCGAAGACAGGCACGGCATGGCCTGGCCCTATCAAACTGAAGCCTGATCCCGCGACGCTGAAGCTGCCCACCGGGATGAAGGCCGAACAGGGCGACGCGCTCTACCCGCGGGTGTTTGCTGGCGCAATGGCCGGCGGCGGTGGTGGTGGTTCGGTGGTGATCGGCGGCGGCAGCGGCGGCACGCTGGCGACAATCCTGGGGCACGGCACATCGCTAGCAGCTGGTGCCCCGACATTTGGCCCACCACCGACAAACACCCCGCTGACGCCTGCGGTGTGGACGACCGTGGCAGTCGACCCCGACACCGGCGGTGATGCTTTCATCGCTGATATTTTCGCGGAAGATGCCAACGGGGCGATCCTGATCGAACTGGCTGTGATGCGCGACAGCACCGGCCGCACCGGTTACAGCCAGGTGTATGAAGTGCGAACCGGCACGCCGCCTGCGTTGACCTTTCAGGCGATCAACGATCCGAACAACAAACTGGCGCTGCAGCTGTACTCAGCCACAGCACTGACAATGCTGCGCGGCCGTGTGCTGTACATCTGATCGGACAGTAACCTGACGGGAGCAGTGCAGGGGATCGTGCCCGGCTGCCCCTAGCACTTATGTCAGGTCAACCGTTCAGGGCCAGATTCGGATTTGATGCCGACNNCCAGAAGCTGATNCAGCTGCAGGATCCCGCAGCCGGCACTGATGGGGTGAACCTTCAGACCTTGCGCCGCGAAGCAGGGTTCGCGCTGGCGGCACGGGTGGGCAACCTGCCGAACCCAAACGACCCGGACCCATCAAAGCGCCCGATCAATGGACGGGGCTACCTGATCCAGCTGGATCTGGACGGGAGCCCAGTGGATCGCATCGCGGTGTGGGATGACAGCCGCCCGGCGACTGGCGGCGTGGCAGCGATCCAGGTGCTGGAGCCACCGGGTGACAAGGCGCTGATCCAGTCGCAGGTCGGCAGTGATGACGGCGGCAAAACCTTCGACGTGAATGCTGGCACCGGGTGTGTGCTGGACCTGGTGGCGCAGCCTGATGGTTCGATTCAGGCACGGATTACATCACCAGGTACGAACTACGCGATCGGCGATTCGATCACCTGGCCAGGCCCCAGCTTGGCGTGGAACCTGGTGGGCAGTGTCACTGCGGTGGTGGTGCAGCTGACTGGGCCAGCATCCACTGGCGGGTGGCATTTCGTCGATCCACAGATCTGGGTGCAGGCGCTGCGCAGCGCACCGGATCCCGACTGGGCGATAGAAGGTGACCTGTCGGTGGTGACAGAAAAAAACCACGAACAGCTGAAGGTGTACACCGCCGGTGCATGGCAAACGGTGTATGACCTGGACACGATTCGCGGGATGATTTCCGCGCTGAACCTGTTCCAGGGCACGGTGCAGCAGGTGGGTGGCTCCGTGGTGGGTGCGCTGCCGATGGATGGGCTGCCGGATGTGACGGTGCCAGCCACTGGTGTGCAGCATGTGAGCCAGTACTGGGTGTGGGTTGGCACTGCCGGTTATGTGGTGAAGGCCGGCGACCCGAACGGTGTAGGTGCTGATCTGGCGGGTGCTGCGCTGCAGGTGGGTGACTGGCTGCAGGTGAGCTCCAGGCCGGGCCTGAATCCAGGCGATCCGGTCACTTATCACTGGTCACACATCGGCGGTGACCTGCTGGCAAAATCACGCGCTGATGCGTTGTATGGCCTGCAGCCCTGGGTGGCTGGCAATTATGAACAGGGCGCGATCATCACGTATCAGGGGAACCTGTATCGCGCCACTGGAGGGGTGGTGCCGACTGATGGCGCTCCAGGCACAACAGGTGCACCGTGGTCGCTGATTCCGCTGACGGCCGGTGTGCGCAACGTGCCGACCGATGCCGACCTGCCGACGGTGGCACCAGCGAAGGATGTTTTCCTGGTGCTGAACAGCGCCCAGGCCGGCGGGAAGCCTGCGCTGTTTTCGTATGACGTCGCCGCCACGAAATGGGTGCAGCTGGGCGGCAACACCGACCAGGGGATGGACCTGACCGGCGGCAAACCCATGGTGGGCGTCGGCTGCCCGATCGGCACGGTGATGGCCTGGCTGGTGGATACAGCACCAGCTGGCTGGCTGCTGTGCGATGGGCAGGCGATCGACGGCACGCTGTATCCCGAATTGCGCGCACTGCTGGGCGCAAATGTGCCTGACTTCAGGGGTTCGTTCCTACGTGGTGCTGGGCAGCATGGAAACGGCAACTGGGGCGATAGCGGCAGGACGGTCGGTAGCTGGCAGGAACACAGCACAGCAATGCCTGCCAACACCTTCACCACCAACAGGACCGGCGATCACAAACACGAACAGGGCTACAAAACCACCGACCCTCGCTATTACGCACACGGGTATCGGGCGCTAGGAACCACTGGTGGGGTGTCCAGTAACGATGCGAATCGCTTCGCGCAGGATCTGCCATACACCAACACCAACGGGGCACACAGCCACACCATTAGCGGTGGCGACCCCGAAACACGGCCGCGAAATTTTGCGGTGCATTGGATCGTGAAGGCGTTTGATGAAGGCATCACCTACAGGCCCGAAACCCCATAACGACTGACCACCTGTTCACCTGATCACCACCGCACTTTCAGACCATGGCCGACCGTCGACTGGTAGTAACTGATTCAGATCCAGCCAGCCCTGAATACGGCAGGCTGTTTGCCCTGGCGCCGAACACCGCGTCAGCGGTGGGCATCCCGGCGTTCCGGTTCGGGCCGACGAAGCCGCCTGTCGGATCGGAACTGGGCGAAGCGTTTTACGAAACGACCACACGCCGCGGCTGGGTGTGGGATGGCAGTGGGTGGCGGGAAATCGCTGCCAGCCCGGTGGTGACATTTCCAACGGAAGCAGCGATGCTGCTGGACGTGAGCAAACCGGTGGGCACCTTCGCGGTGACAGCCGACACCGGCCAGCTGTTTGTGCGTACAGCTGCTGGGTGGAAGCTGCAGGGCGTGAAGGAATATCCCACGTTTGCAGCGCTGGAAGCCGACAGCCCGGTGCAGGGCGCCCTGGGCCTGGTGCTCACCGAAGGCACGCTGTGGGAACGCACAGCAACAAACTGGCGCCTGCTGGGCCTGCGTGAGCTGCCTGACACCGCGGACGTGGTGGCCTGGACTGATGCCAAAACGGCAAACACAGGCGACCGCGTGCTGGAGCTGGCGCACGATGTGCTGTACATCCGCACGACGACAGGATGGCGGCCGGCCAGTATTTGGGAAGACACCGAAGCCAACATCAGGGCAGCCACCTGGGCGCTGGATGGCCAGGAGGCCGTCGCCACCGACAGCGGCCGCACCTTCGTGCACGTGAATGGCGCCTGGCAGGAATCGCCGATCGACCACTACGCGACACAGGCAGCACTGCTGGCTGCCACGCCGGCTGTCAGCCAGCTGGCCTGGGCTGATGACACAAACCACGTGTTCACCTGGAGCAGCACCACCAGCCAGTGGACGGGGCTGAACACCGGATTTGATGATCCGGTGCCGATCGGTGCGATTTGTGATTTCCCCAGTCGCACGATCCCGAACGGCTGGCTGGAATGCGACGGTTCCGCCATTCCAGCGGGCACGAAGTACGACGCCCTGCGCACGCTGCTGAGCGGCACAAACCTGCCGGATTTCCGTGGGCTGTTCAGCCGCGCGGCGAAGACTGGCGAAAGTCTGCTGACGAAGGTGGACTGGACGACCGGCAGGCCGAAAACAGACCTGACCGGCACCACCAATAACACCGGCAATCACAACCACGGCGTCGGAAATGTCGACCTGATAAAAACCAGCGGCGGCAATCACAACCTGGACCCTGGCAGTGGTGGTGCACCTGAAGGCCGGGTGGGCTTCAGAACAGACGGTGCACACGCCCACACCGTCACGATCAACGGCGGCGGTGATGCTGAAACCGCACCCGATCACGCACGGGTGGTGCGTTGCATCAAAGCGTTCCACATCACGACACTCAAGCCTGCGCCTGATCAGCTGCTGACAGCGCTCACCACACCAGCCGATGGCCAGGCGTTGGTGTATGACGCATCCACCAGCAGCTGGAAGAACGGCCCAGTGACTGCTGCTGGCAACTTTCTGGCCATTTCAAAAGCAGATTACACGGCACTGGTGAACAAAGATCCTAAAGTCGTCTACCTGGTGCACAACTGATGCCAGAAGCTGATTTCACCGTCGCAACTGAGGTTCATTTCGGAAGCCTGCAGATCGATGAGGTGTATATGGGCATCGTGAAGCTGTGGCCGCTGGCTGTGCCGCCAGTGAACGGAAAGGTGAACTTAGACGTGCCTGCTTTCAATGCCAATCTGACCGAAGCCAGCACCGCCTTCAATATCGCCACGCCCATCAGCCTGACGCTGCCGCATGACGTCGACCACGTAACCGTCGAAGTGCCCTTCAATGCTTTGGACATATTCGAGCTGAAGGATATGATTTTTTCAGCCCTGGACAGCTCGAACCGGTTCTACGGGCACAACAAAACCCAGGTGCCTGGCGCGATGGCAGGTGAGGAATATCCGCCGGATGGATATTCAATGCAGACCCGCTACGGCGGCGAATGGGTGCTGCCACCAGGTGGGCAGCCTGGCGACAAGATCTATATCAACGTCGGCAGCTTTAGCGGGTTCTACGCGATGGCCATAATTACGCTCACCTGATGCCAGGGACCCCGCAGTGGTTGACGCGTTCCATCATCGCTGCAGTTACAACGATCGCAGCACTTAGCGTGGGATGGTCGGCCAGCTGCACCGCTGCTGGGTTCTACGGGCTGGAATACGCAGCGAGCAAATCATGCGACGACCACGATTCCAGGGCCCTGCAGACGATGTTCGGCCTGCTGGCGACACTGGTGAGCCTCAGGTCAAACCCACCCACAAAGGACGACCCTTAATTCCGGTTGAATATGGTCCGGTCTTTGGTGCTGCCATTACAGCAGCTGCCAGCTTGCTGATCTACAGCTTCAATCAGATCCGCCATATTGACGAACGGCTAGACGCCTTGGAGCAGGAAGCCAGGGTTTTGGTTGACGGCCAGGGGAAGGTCAGGCCATCAGCTGAAGCGCTTGGCGCGAAGTATCACCTGGAAGCCCTGCAGGACCGGATCGAGCGCCTGGAGGGGAACTGAGCGCCCCCGCAGCCCTGCTGCAGGTGACCGGTGGGCGCCATGCACCTAGGATGGGTGCGTTCCCTACTTCAATCAGTGCATGACTGAGGAAGCAGCAGCGGTGGCCGTGCCCCCTGCATCAGTGCAGTCCGTGACGCCTGAAATGCTCAATCAGCCGGTGGATGGTTCCGACGTTCAACCCTCAGGCAGTGCCGAGGAAGAACGCCTGCGCGTGAAGCTGGGGCTGGCCAACAGCCAGGCCCGCGACGCCAAGAACGAAGCCGCCGCCACCCGGAAGCAGATCCAACAGCTGCAGGATGAACTGCAGGCGATCAAATCTGCCGCCGAAGCGGGTGCAGCCAAACAGCTGGAAGACCAGGGGGCTTTCAAATCCCTATGGGAGCAGGCAAAAGCCACGATCAAAGAACGCGACAGCGAAATCCTGGAGCTCAAAGGAAAGCTCAGCAACGTGCAGCAATCAGCAGAGCAGGAACGCCTCAGGGCGGCTGCACTGCAGGAAATCAGCAGGGCGAATGCCCTGGCACCTGAACAGCTGTATGGGCTGCTGCAGCAATCGCTGCGCACCGATGACGATGGCCGGCCTGTGGTGTTAGCTGGTGGCGCGGAAGTGCCGCTAGGTGATCACCTGGCCAACCTGCGCAACCCTGACAGCGGATGGATTCACCATTTCGCGGCCGGATCGGCCCGTGGGATGGGGGCACCAGCAGCGGCTGGCGCTTCGTCCGTCGCGCCTGGAATGGAAAACCCCTACCGCAGCGGTAATTTCACCGCAGCATTCCAGCTGGAGCAGACAAACCCTGAGCTTGCCAAGGCCCTGAAGGCCGAAGCGATGCGCAGCTGATCTGCACGGGTGAACACGGCAAACCCATTTCTTTAGGAGGCTCCCACTGTGGGCGTTCCATACATCAACACAGATACAAAGGCGCCAGGCGTCGCATGGGGAACACCCCCAGCGTCTGGCGACACCTTCCAACACGCAAGCGTGCCCTGGGGTGGCACCAAACTGGCCGACGTTCAGGGGGCGGTTTCAAACCCCGCGTTCGCCGGTTACGTGGCTGAAGCTGTGTACGCGCGCAGCCTGCTGCTGCGTTCCGGCGTTGTCATCCAGCACCCTGCGCTCAACGCACGCGCCGGTGGCCTGCAGGTCGAGGTTCCCACGTGGAAATCGATCGCTCCCGTTGAGGAAGTGATCGAATCAAACAACACCTGGGGCGCCTCACAAGGCGGCTACCTGACCCCTCAGCACCTGGCTGCTTCCAAGCAAGTGGCACCCATCCTGCGGCGCGGTTTCGCCTATGCGGCCGACGACATCAGCATGATGGCCCTGGGTGTTGACCCGCTGAACCACCTGCGTCTGCAAATCGCTGATGCGATTAACGACCTGAAGGAAAAAACCCTGTTCGGCATGCTGGGCGGCGTGTTCAGCAGCACCGCCACAGGCGTTTCGAACCTGACCGTGGACGTGGCTGCCACCGGCACCAACAGCCCCACCGCTGCAAACTACCTGTCAGCTGCCACTGCCATCGCTGGCAAGGCACCCCTGGGTGAACGTGCAGACAGCCTGCGCGTGATCGCGATGCACAGCAATGTGTACTTTTATTTGCAACAGGCGGGCCTCCTCACGTTCAGTTCCGATTCACTTAGCTCGGGCACTGATATCAAATGGGGCGGCGGCGGCGTCGGAATCACAGACATGCAAATCGCGTGGTTCTGTGGCATGCGCGTGATCGTTTCCGATGCGCTCACCCCTGCCGCTACTGGCACCAGCGGCGCTGCGAAAAAGTATCCGGTTTATATGTTCCAGGACGGCGCACTCGCTGAAGGTCTGCAGCAGGACCTCAGAATCGAGTCGGACCGGAACATCCTGTCGAAGGAAACGGTGGTATCCACGGATTATCACTATGCGTTCCACCTGTTCGGCTTCAGCTGGACTGGCGGCACCAACCCCGACAGCACTGCACTGGGCACCGGCTCAAACTGGGGCCTGGCCTATGGCAACACCAAAAACGTGGGCGCCACCAAGCTGCTGGTGAACACCCCGTTCGATGCGTCGACATACGCCTGATCCGTCAGGCGGTTTCGCAACAGCTGGGGCCTGCGGGCCCCTTTTTTCATGGAGCCAGGTCTACGGTGCGAATGGTGTCTGCTGTTGCTGCTGTGGTGGGTTCGATCCGGCTGTACCTGGAGCCAAGCAAACACCTACCAGCGCAGCACCGCGAAAGTAATGCCCCCGCCGTGGTGGATGTGGCCCCGGAAGATGCGCGGCGCACTGCACGCGAATGGCGCCGCCGCGGGTACACCGTGATGATGGTGGCGATCTAAGGGCGCACCTACACTGGCCGCAGGACTTTCGACTGTTCTGCTGTGGGGTTGCCTGACGCGAACGGATACATCACGCCGGCGGCAGCTGATGCGTTTTTCGCCACCAGCTTCGGGGCAACAGCCTGGGCGGCACTGAATGCAACGGAGAAACAGATCGCGATCACTGAAGCCAGCCGCGCGCTGGATGGCCTGAAGTGGTGGGGTGATGTTTGTGGCACCGGGCAGCCGTGGGCATGGCCGCGGAAGATGGCAGCAGCAGGGCAATGCCCCGCAGCGGTGTGCACCACGCTGCCGCGGCAGGTGGAGGAAGCGGCGGCGCTGCTGGCGCTGAGCATGCACAGCGATCAGGCGGCCCTGGTGCCTGTTGTCGGCGGTGGTGCAGCAGCAGCAACACCAGCAACCGGAGCGATCAAACGGCAGAAACTGGACGCACTGGAACAGGAATTTTTCGCACCGCACACCGCAACATCAAACCGCGGCGCACAAGCGAACCCAGTGCCGGACGTGCTGATGAAATTCCCGTGGCTGCGTGATCAGCTCAGCTGTTGGCTGGTGCCGCCGCCGCAGGAAGGTGGCGCGAAGGTGCTGCATCGCGGTGCAGGCGACAGCTGCGGTGGTGGCTGCCGGCGGCTGGATGGGTTGCCATTTGTGGAACCGTATCCGGTGGGCATCAGCGACAGCAGCAGGATGCTGCCAACACCCACAGGGATGTGGGGGGACTACGTGGACACCACCGGGATCTGATCAATGACAGCACCGCAGAACGTATGGGCGCACCCGCTGGGCCAGACCCTGGTGGATGCGTTCCGGGAAACAAACGTGTGGATGATTCAGAAGGCGGCCACCACCCCTTCCTACGACCCGATCACCGGAACCGTTCAGAAATTACCTGCCCGAATTTGGCACTGCGGTGGTGCCATCGTGAAGAAATCACAGGGCCCGCACGCGACCTTCAGTGACAAAGGTTTCACCCTGCAGGGTACGCAGCTGGAGCTGTGGCTGGATGGCATCACGATGCCGGTGGAGCCCACCACGTTGGACTCGATCTGGTATCAGAACACCACATGGGCGATCACGAACGTCGACCCGATGCTGGAATCGGATGACAGTTTTTACGCGTACAAACTGATCTGTGACCTATCAGGTGATCAGCGTGCGCCTGGTGTACCTGGTGGCCCCCCACCAGTCGCTTCATATCCACTGGCGAAGTGGCCACGGATTGAATCGATCAGCTTCCAGGTGAAGCCAGCGGTGGACCTGACGCTGAAGTGGAGCGTCGAACCTGGAGTGACAGGGCCGGCTGTGGTGGGTGTGCCGCTGACAGGCACCCCCGGAGTGGTGACAGGTGGAGTGGCGCCGTACACCTACACCGAACAGTGGGAGCTGGGGCCTGATGCCAGCGTGGGGCCCTGGACGGCGATTCCAGGTGCCACTGGCCTGACCTTCACGCCGCGGCCTGGGGATGCTGGGCAGTATCTGCGGCTGACGACCACCGCGACCGATAGTGACGCACTGGGCGCTGCTAGCAGCACGCATTCCAGCGTTCCGCTGCTGGTCGGTGTGACACCCCTGGTGCGCGCCACGCTGCCAGTGATCAATGGGCGGCCTGTGTTCGAAGTGGGCCAGAAAATCGACGGCACAGCAGGCACCGCAACAGGCGGCACCGCGCCGATCGCATACGCAAGCCATTGGGAGCTGTCGGCTGATGGCATCACTGGGTGGACGACCACACCAGGCGAAGCACTGAAGCCGGAGGAATTGACCCTTACGGCCGCGATGGTGGGCCAACACGTGCGGTACGTGACGGTGGCGACGGATGCCACCACGCCAACAGCGCAGACGTTGGAAATTGACAGTGCGGTGTCGCCCAGCATCACGGTGCACACCAGCACGCCGATTTCAGCGACGACTGCTCCAGTGGTTGGTGGTGTGCCTGTGGATGGCGCTTCGCTATCAGTGGCGACCGATGCAGTGGCGGGCGATGGCGTGCCGCCATTTAGCTATGCGTACAGGTGGCAGCATGCACCTGCTGCACTGGGGCCCTGGACTGATGTTCCAGGTGCGACCGGGAAGAACTACACCGTCGCCAGCAGCCTGATCGGTGAATACCTGCGCGTGGTGGCAGCTGTCACCGACAGCGAGACCACCCCAGGGCCGAACAAACTGGATATCCCCAGCGCAGGCGTCGGCCCGGTAGCGGCAACCCTGACAGCTGATGCGGCACCTGTACTGCCTGCAGGTGGGCCACAGGCCGGCACGACCTGGGGGCCGGCAACAGCTGGCACCTTCCAGGATGGCGCGCCCCCTTACACCGTCACNAACCGCTGGCAGCTGTCACCTGATGGCACCACCGGCTGGACTGACATCGCAAGCGCCACTGGGCTTTCGTACACACCGGCACCTGGTGATGCGGGGCAATATCTGCGGCTGGTGAGCGCCGCTAGTGACACCACCGGCGCGACAGCGGAAACCGCATCAGTAGCGTCTGCTGTGGTGGCTGCCGCGACGATTTACTGCGCCTGCGGCCCGGTGAGGATCGCTGCCGGCAGCTACTGCGTCGCGACACCTGCAGGTGGCACGTGGAGTTATGAGACCAGCCATTACGACTTCAGCCTGGGCGTCGTTTCGGGCTGGCTGTTAAGTGCACCAGGCAACCCGGCTGATGGCACCTTCGTCGCTGATGCCTCGGTTGGTGTGCGGGATCAGGTCGACAGCCCCGGCACGCGGCTGGTGTACAGCGCACCACAGGGTGTGGCTGCTGATTGGGTGCAGCGCGCAGGTGACCCTGCTGGCACCTGGCATAACTTGCGCACCGGCGTGTGGGTTGAACGTGCCCCGCTGGCGCGCAATGCTGACGGCACCGCTGGAGCACCATCGAACCCTGGCACCTGCGGTTATGTGATCGCACCATCGCCGGCGGCGACGCTCACCACGGTGCACAATCCGACACCAGCCACTGGTACGTGGACGCAATCAGGCGGCAGCGCAACCGTGCCACCAACCTGGACGCAGGCCGGCACCGGCGCAGCTGTGCAGCAGTGGGGTGATCCCACGGTGATCGGCATTGCAGGTGCCACCACGCTGGTGTGGCTGGGCACTGGCACTGACCCCTGGGTGAACGATCGGCCAAACCACTGGGTGAATGCTGCAACAGGCCAGAGCTGGCCATCAGGCAGCACAACGCCAACACCAGGCACCAGGCCGCAGCCGCCTGATACGGCAACAATCCCCAGGCCAGCAGTATCAGTGCCGAAATTTGACGGCACCGCCGTCGCTGGGTTTGATCCCTGGGTGAAGCTGCCACGCACGTCGCCGGTCAGCTGGTGGAACTACATCACCCGCCAGGAACTGCAGCAGACCGCACATCCACCGATTGAAGTGTGGGTGGAAAGCAGCCCAGGCTCCAATAAGTGGTACCGGCAAACCGATGGCCTGCTGCTGACGCAACGGCGGCGGCCGGACCTGCCAGCCGACACTCCAGCGGACTGGTGGGAATCACCAGCAGGTACGTGGCACAGCCTGCTGCGCAGCGAAATCTATGTGCAAACTGCCAACCCAGGAACCGCGGGCAACGTGGTGGCCGTTCAGGCTGCAACACCGAAGGGCACACCAGCGCAATGGAGCCGCACCGGCACCGGCACGACTGCGGACCCCTACGTGTGGAGCAGCACAGCGCTGGGCAGCAAAGTGACGCAGCCGGGCAACCCAGGCATCGCTGGGGTGATCGGCCCGGAAGTGCTCACCATTGCGCAGAAAACTGCGCCAGCAGTAACGGGCAGCGTGAAGGTAGGCGTGGCACTGACTGGTTCCGATGGTGCAGTGACCGGCGGCACCAAGCCATTCACGCAGTCCTATCAGTGGCAACGGCAGCAGGGCACTGCCGCCTGGGCGGCGATCACCGGCGCGACCACTAAGACGTACACCCCAGTGGCGGGCGATGTGGGCTACAAACTGCGCCTGCAGGTGCTGTGGACTGATTCCGCCACACCGGCGCAGACCATAACGCTCACCAGCGCGGCGACCGCCGCAGTAGCAGCTGCTGGTGTGCCCCTGGCAGCTGGCACCATCCCGGCACCTAGCAGCGCGCTGCACGTAGGTGATCCGGTGAATTATCAGGTGGGCACCAGCACCGGTGGAACGGCACCTGTAACGCACAGCGCACAGCTCCAGGCCAGCCCTGATGGCACGACCGGCTGGACTGCTGTGGGATCACCGATCGCCACAGGCAGCGGCACCTACACCCTGCTGGCGGGTGATGCGGGGAAATACTTCCGGGTGGTGGACACCATTACTGACAGCGCCACACCAACGCCGGCCACGGTCACTGACACCAGCACCAGCATCGGCCCGGTGGTGAATGGGTTCAGCATTAAGACACAGCCGACGATCAGCGGCAAAGCGGAAGTGGGGAAGGCACTCACTGCAACACCCAGCACAGTGCAAGGCGGCACGCCGCCATACGACCCGGGGGATTTCTTCGCTGGCATCGTTCCGGGGCCCACCTATCAGTGGCAATCAGCGCCTGAATCAGCGCCTGGTAGCGGCACCCCTGGCGCCTGGGTGAACATTTCAGGCGCCACCAACGCGATGCACACGGTCACAGCAGCGGATGCGAATCACTTCCTGCGTGTGGTGATCGGTCACGCGGACAGCGCTACGCCAACACCGCACACGCTGCAGGCATTCAGCGCCCCGACAGCACTGGTGGCGGCACCGCCGGCCTGGGTGATGATTCACGGCCTGCGGTTTGGCGACCCTGACACCTGGACGCTGGGTTTCAAAGCGAACCCCGCCTACACCGGCAACCGACAGGTGGAGGTGTGGTGGAAGAACGATCGCACAGGGCAGCTGCTGCGGCAGCCGATGAATCCGCACACACCAGCGCCGTCCAAAACCTACAACCCGATCACAGGCACGATTGATTATCCATCGTTTGGATACAAAACCCCGCCCAGCCGCGGCCCCACGATTTGGGGCGCCCCCACGCCGGCTGGTGTACGCACCACGCACATGATTCAGCCCAGCGAAATGCTGGACGGGAAGCCGGTGCCTGCTCCAGCAGCAGGTGGGTTGCACCTTTACACCGGCGGTGGATTCGGCCCCACCACCGTGATCGTTCAGCGTTATCTGCCCACCGGCGCCGAACCGTTCTGATGCACCCAGCCGCGACCCCAGGGTGCCCTGGGGTGCAGCAATGGGCGGGGCAGCGGCGCTGCCCTTAGTGGCTGTGCATGATGCTGATCAGTTTCTGCACGTAGGCCGGATCGGTCGCATACCCTTCGGCCTTCAGCAACCTGGCGCAGTCTTCACGGCTGCTGGCGCGATTCACGCCGCGATAGCCCCGATAGTCTTTGTACCAGCGATCCACCAGCCAGGTGATGCACTCCTGGATGGATGCAAAGTCGCGGAAGCTATCCACAACATTCACCGCGCCGTTTCCATAGTCTTCCCACGTTTTACAGCTGGTGCCGGGGCCTTTGATGCCGAAGAAATTATTCCTCCCGGATGTGTGGCGGCCGTAGCCTGATTCCAGGGCCCACTGCGCAGCGACGCAATCGGGAAATTTCGCGCCAGCGATTGCTGCTGCAGCGCGGATGCCGTCGTATGTGTTGGCGATTTCACCACCCGCTGCCGGTGGTGGTTCGGGATTGTTGCGGAACAGCTCCAGCCACGGGGCGTTTTCGTCCAGTGCTTCAGGGCAGCTGGCCTGCAGCTGGTGATACAGGGCATCGACGCCCTGATCCTGACCTGACAGCCCTTTGTAGCTGCTGAATGCCTGGCGGAAATGGTTCGGGGTGAGGAATGCCATCAGATGATCGTGCGGGTGTTGGCTGTG
>JGI10211J34971_10003046_pt1 | contig 13492 bp, 13 predicted proteins | sample Etolagsediment_FD_34971 | JGI IMG/M metagenome (IMG submission 34971) | reverse complement strand
TAATTGGTTAGGTACGATCCAGCCCATCCAAAAGCCAAATAAAATTAACAAGAAAAGAAATATAGAGAGAACCACGCGAATGGTAAGTGACTTTACCATTTTCTTTGACTGATCATCGTCTTTCATTAAAAAATGCAGACCTTTTGTAAGAGATAATAGTATTACAATAAGAACTACAATGATGACTGCTTTAAACATTTGGGTCCAATAGTTAGATTAATGAGAAAGTATATTAATAGTATTCAGTTTAAGTTTAAATTAATACCAACGCTAGTTTTTTTAACATTCTTTGCTTTATTTATTCGTTTGGGTTTTTGGCAACTAGATCGCGCTGAACAAAAAAAAATAATAAATGATCAATATAAATCACGCCAAGAGGCAACTACGATTGATCTTAATAAAGAATCTGAAATTAATTCGGACATCTTTTTATGGAGAAAAGCTAGGGGTAATGGTTCATTTTATGTTGAAAAAAATATTCTATTAGATAATCAAATACTTAATCAAACTGCAGGGTTTAATATCATTACCCCTTTTAAATTGAAGGGTTCGCCATGGTCAATTCTCGTTAATCGTGGATGGCAACCTAATTTATCAACTAGAAAAATTATCCCATTCATTGAGAGCATCTCAAGATTAGATAACATAGAGGGTCATTTGGTCAAGTTTCCTGTTTCAGGAATTAAGTTGGGTGAGGACAATATTGAGGTAATAAATGCTTCCATGATTAGGCTGCAAAGAATTGATATTGAGGAGATAAACACCTTTTATTCAGCACAGTTTCTTCCCTATATGATTTTTTTAGACCCAATTGTTGACCAGAATTTGATTAGTAATTTTTCTTTACCTGTCCCTCAGTCAGAAAAAAATTATGGTTATGCATTTCAATGGTTTGCATTTGCGTTTACATTATTAATTATTTTTTTAAGGCTTTCAATGAGAAGAAAATCATGAACAAATTAACCAAAAGCCGCCTTGTACTTATTGGTCTTATTTTAATATTCTTTTTACCCATTGCTCTATCTTGGTACTTGGTGTTTTTTTCAGATTATAAAAATAAAATGAATAGCATAGAGAATGGCATCCTTGTAAAACCCGTTATTCCTGTTGGAGAAATTGAGTCTGCCAAGCTTGAGGATAATAGTCAACTTGAGACGATTACAGGTCGCTGGACCCTAGTATTTTTTGTAGACAAAGAATGTGAAGATAAATGCAATAAAAAGCTTTATCAAGTCAGACAAATTCGCTTAGCTCTTGGAAAAAATGTGGACAAAGTTGATCGTTTATTGATTTCAAACAACGTTTTGGATTGGAGCTCACTTTCCCAAGATTATCTTGGTCAAAAAATACTAGATAATTCTATGAAAGACTTCGCGCGTGTCAAAAAAAGCTTTAACTCCATTGCTCAATTTAATGATACGTCATTTTATTTAATCGATCCGTATGGATTTATAATGATGCAGTACAAGGATGACATTGAGCCTAAGGGAATTATAAGAGATATTGAAAGACTCATAAGGAATGCTGGCTAGCCTCAAGTAAGAGAATGTCTAGGGCTTTGTTAAACTGCTTGAACTCAATTTCACCAATTATTGTATTCACAATCTTTCCTTCGTGATTTATTAAAATTGATGTGGGTGTCAGTTTTACGTTCTCAAAGTGTTTTATGACATCTTTTTTAATGTCCATGATTACAGGAAATGGTAGAGGGTTATTTTTTACGTATGTCATGACTCGACTCGGAGGGTCGTAATACATAGATACCGCAAGAATTTCAAAATTGCGATGCTTGTTAGTATTATATGTTTCTATAAGGTCAGGCATCTCTTTAATACAGCCAGGACAATCAGTTGCCCAAAAGTTAATCAAATAGACTTTTCCAATAAGGTCACCCGTGGAAATTTCGTCCCCATCAATGGTTGTCATATTTATTTTTGCAACTGTTTCTTTTTGAACGCTTAGCAAAAAAAGCACACTAAGAATGATGATAGTAATGGTAAAAAAAACTTTAATCTTCATATTTTTTTTCATAAAAAGGTATAATTTTATCCATTTTATAGCAACCCTGTTTAGAAAGACAAAATAATGATTTGGTTCAAAAGAATATTAGCGGCATCAACTCTTCTAACCTTGTGCGTCGTTGTATTTGGCTCATATGTCCGCTTAACAGATGCAGGATTGGGTTGTCCAGATTGGCCGGGATGTTATGGCACGCTAACTGTTCCAGAGAGTGAGGAGGCAATAAATCAGGCGCTTCAGCAGTTCCCAGATAGTATTCTTGAAACCGATAAAGCTTGGATAGAAATGATTCATCGTTATATCGCGGGAATACTTGGTTTGATGATTTTATTTATTGCAGTCAAATCATATAAGCTAAGGCAAGAGATTAAAGTCTCACTTAAAGTCCCCTTTTTCTTGCTAGCGCTAGTTGGTTTTCAGGCAACTTTGGGCATGTGGACAGTCACGAAATTATTACAGCCTGCAATTGTCACAGCACATCTTATTGGTGGTATGACTGTTTTGGGCATAATTACTTATATCACTCACCGGCATGTGGGTACGCAAAATAACCAATTTAATACTGATTCACACACGCTGAGTATTGCGCGACTTTCATTATTTCTTTTGTTCGTTCAAATCTTATTGGGGGGATGGACGAGTACAAACTATGCAGCACTTGCATGCACAGACTATCCAACTTGTCATGGTTCACTTGTCCCTGATATGAATTTTTCTGACGGCTTTTCTATATTTAGAGATTTGGGTATGACTGCAAGTGGAGAAGCTCTTTCCATTCAAGCATTGCATGCAATTCAATGGGTCCATCGAGTAGGCGCAATTATTCTAACGGGCGTAATCTTATATTTTTTCTATTTGCTAAAAAGCTTTCCGGGGTTAGCGTTTTACAGAAATATTCTTTTGTTTTTAATATTTACTCAATTTGTAATTGGCGTCGCAAATTTATTACTTCATCTTCCTATTGCTCTGGCTACAATTCACAACCTAGGAGCAGCACTTTTGGTTATAATATTGGTAATTATTAACTCAAGATTAACGCCTCTACATGAATAAGATTTTTATAATAAGCAGCTACAATAGCTACTTTAAAAATTTAAAGAATTTTTATGCGCTGTGTAAACCGCGTGTGACCTATCTCATCGTATTTACAGCAATTATAGGAATGTTTCTAGCAACTCCGGTCATGGTTCCTATTGAAATATTAGTATTTACGAGTATTGGTATTGCTTTCGTATGCGGGGCTGCGGCGGCATTTAATTGCTTAATCGAAGAAAAAATTGATTCGCTAATGGCGCGAACAAGAGGGCGCCCTCTACCCACGGGTAAGCTTACACAAAAAGAAACGATTGTGTTTTCGACATTCTTAGGCGGGACAGGTCTAATGATTCTGCACCAGCTAGTGAACCCGTTAACTATGTGGCTTACCCTCGCAACCTTCTTTGCTTATGCGGTCATCTACACTGTTTTTTTAAAGCCAGCCACGCCAATGAATATTGTGATTGGTGGTGCATCCGGTGCTATGCCACCCGTCTTGGGGTGGGCTGCTGTCAATAATTCCGTTTCACCTGAGGCTCTAATATTATTTTTGATTATCTTTTGCTGGACACCGCCGCATTTTTGGGCACTAGCACTTTATCGAAGAGAGGAATATGCGAAAGCTGGAATGCCCATGTTACCTGTTACGCATGGTGAAAAATTCACTTTATTGCAAATTTTGTTATACACAATTATTCTTGTCATCGTCACCATGATGCCCTTTAGCGTTGGCATGACAGGTTTAATTTATTTAGTCATAGCAACTATCCTCAATGTTTTTTTTCTCTATTATGTAGTGATGCTCTACCGAGAATATTCTGATAAACTATCAATGAAAATATTCAGATACTCCATTTTGTATCTTGGGTTAATATTCTTGGCCCTGCTAATCGACCATTATTTTAAATATAAATTTATTTAGTTATGTAAGGAAACTTTATGAGTAAGCAAAGCAATTTAAGAGGTGTAATTGAAGCAACTGGAATCGTTATTGGTTCATTTGTTGGTGCTGTTTTAATAATAACACTATTGGTATCAGGAAAATCTACAGATCAAACCGCACCCACCTCTCCGGTTGTAGCAGAAAGTAGTGCTGCTCAAGAGAATACGCAGCCAGTCGCTCAAGTGAAAGTGGCTGAAACAGTCTCAGAGGAATCCGGTTCAATATCTGCTGACAAGATTGTTCAGGCCAACTGTGTTTTATGTCATGGTGCAGGAATCATGAATGCTCCTAAAATCGGAGATGCTGATCAATGGGCTCCAAGAATTGCACAGGGTAAAGATACCCTAATTTATAACGCAATCAATGGCATACGAACAATGCCTGCAAAAGGTGGAAATGCATCATTATCGGATGAAGAGGTTGCGGCAGCNGTTATTCAAATGGCAAACGATTCTGGCGCCAGTTTTTAGCAACATTAATGACAGNATACGCCCTTGGTGATATTCAGGGTTGCTTCTATTCNTTTCAGGACTTACTCGANAAAATTTCCTTTAATCCACANAAAGACCAACTCTGGCTGGTTGGGGATGTAGTTAACCGAGGTTTAGGTTCATATCAGGTNCTTGATTGGTGCTATAAGAATCAGAATAGTATCCATCCTNTTTTAGGTAATCATGATTTGCACTTCTTGGCAGTGGCATTTAAACAGTCGNAATTAAAATCTACAGATACCTTTGACGATATTCTCAACTCTGCAAATAAAAAAAAATTAATTGATTGGGTTTTAAATTGGCCCCTCACTCATTTTGAAAACAATCATCTAATGGTTCATGCTGGGGTAATCCCAGACTGGACGATTGATGATGTAATGAACCTATCAAAACAGGTTTGCACAAATTTGACAAGCAATCCCGAAATTTTTTTCCAAAATATGTATGGTAATTCTCCTAATAAGTGGAACCATAAATTAATCGCTCAGGAAAAAAATCGCTTTGTTGTTAATACAATGACCAGAATGCGATGTCTTAATAAGATTGACGACTCCATTAATTATAACTATAAAGGTGATCTGGAAAATATTCCTAGCGAACTAAAACCATGGTTTGACATGCCTCTGAGGCATCTTAAGGGTAAAAGCATTCTAACGGGTCATTGGTCTGCGATTGGCATAAGAAGACATAAACATGGTATATCACTGGACAGTGGTTGTGTTTGGGGGGGAAGCCTTTCAGCTTATGACTTAGCTAATTCAACAATCACCTCAGTCAAGGCGAATAAAAAAGATTTAGTATAATTTTTCACCGAATAATGTCTCTATCTCTGAAATAGTTGGGCGATGATTTTGCCCACCCTCATAACCAATCTTAATTGCCCCCATAACGGATCCCAATTTTCCAATTTTTGACCATTCCCAGCCAGCAGAAATACCATAGATGAGGCCAGAACGAAATGCATCGCCACATCCGGTTGGATCAAGAAGTTTTGATGTTTTGATCGGGGCTATTTGGCATATTTTATTATCAGCATAAATTTCTGAACCATGTGCACCTTTTGTTATGATGAGAGCGATAACTTTAGAGGCTATTTCGTTGGCAGTCATACTTATTTTGTCTTGCAAAAGCTTGGCTTCATAGTCATTCACAGCAATGTATGATGCTTGTTCGACAAAGGTTAACAATTCGTTTTTATCAAACATTGGCAAACCTTGGCCTGGATCAAAGATGAAGGGTATTTGTTTACTAAAGCACTCTTGCGCATGCTGAATCATGGCATCTCTCCCATCAGGTGCAATAATTGCCAAATCGATTTTATCTGTTACATTTATAACCAAATTTTGGTGTGCCTCTGTCATCGCGCCTGGATGAAATGCTGTAATTTGATTATCATCTTGATCTGTAGTTATAAAAGCTTGGGCGGTAAACGTGCCACTAATTTGTTTCATGTATTTTTTGGAAATACCCAAACTTTCAAGCCATTTTTTATAGCGATCAAAATCATCGCCGTATGTTGCCATTATGAGCGGATTAGATCTTAGTAATTTGAGATTGTAAGCAATATTACCAGCTGTCCCCCCGAAATTTTTTTTCATTTCAGGCACGTAGAAACAAATATTAAGATTATGAATTTGATCAGGCAAAATGTGATTTTTAAATTTATCTTGAAAGACCATGATGGAATCATAGGCTATGGATCCACAAATCAGTATATTTTTCATAGGGGTTTCAGAACGACTAAAAAGACAATTAAAATTAAAATTACAACCGGAAACTCATTAAACCATCGAAAGTAAATATGAGTATGCCCATTTTTATTTTGCTTAAACGCATTGAGGTACTTTAAGCAAAGTAAGTGGTAGAAAATTAAAAGGATCACGAGGGCGCTTTTAATATGTAACCATAAGCCATCAAACCCATAATCAAGCCAAAGCCATAACCCAAAGATGATAGTTAAAATTCCTCCGGGCGTCATTATTCCATAAAAAAGTTTTCTCTCCATAACAAGAAAACGTTCATGACTTATTTTGTCCTTTGACATTGCGTGGTAAACAAATAATCGTGGAAGATAAAAGAGCCCCGCAAACCAAGTTACCATAAAAATTATATGAAATGACTTTATCCAAAGCATGAACTATCTCTTAATTTAGTGTCTTACCATTATACATTTAGTTGGCAGAATTTTTGCTGAACAGCCTTATAACATTGTAAGGACACAACTGCCATGGTATTCTTTTACATAATCTAATTTACAGATCTAATGAACGCTCCATTATCAACTGAATTACTTAAATCCTCATCTTTTAACGTATCTCGTTTAAGAGAAATCCCTTACAACTACACATCATTTTCAGATAAAGAAATTGTTATTCGTTTTTTAGGGGAAGAGATATGGCATATCATCTCTGAGCTNCGAGGAGAGAGAAAAACCGGTCGTTCGGCCAGGATGTTATTCGAAGTNTTAGGTGATCTATGGGTGGTNTCNCGAAATCCATATTTACAGGATGATTTGCTTGAAAATCCTAAGAGATTAAAGCTTCTAATTGAAGCAATGCATCATCGTGTCCAAGCTATTGAAGACAGAAGTTTTGGTAACATGAAGGTCGCTCAGCTAAGTAAGGCGGCAGTTGCTGCGATTGCTAAGTTTGAGACTGAATTCAAACAAACTAAGAATTTACGTAAGAAAGTTTTAGCAAAGCTAAAGAAATATACACACAAACATAATATTCAATTTGATGGTTTAGCTCGAGTCTCTCATGTAACCGATGCAACAGACTGGCGGGTTGAGTTTCCATTCGTTGTTATACATCCTGACAAAGAGCAAGAAATAGCAAGTATTGTTAAAGCACTGATTGAGCTTGAGCTAACAATTATTCCTCGTGGAGGTGGAACTGGCTACACTGGAGGTGCAGTTCCTTTAACTCCTATGTCAGCAGTCATTAACACAGAAAAATTAGATTCTATTGGTGTTGTGGAGTATAAGAACTTACCGGGTATTGTGGGCGCAGTTCCAACAGTTTATTGTGAGGCTGGTGTTGTCACAAGACGGGCTATGGAGTTAGCTTCTAATTCTGGACTGGAATTTGCCACCGACCCGACATCTGCAGATGCCTCCTGTATTGGTGGCAATGTTGCAATGAATGCGGGTGGTAAGAAAGCCGTATTATGGGGAACAGCGCTTGATAACCTTGCTTCATGGAAAATGGTTGACCCAAATGGGAATTGGCTCGAAATCGAGCGCCTAGACCATAACCTCGGTAAGATTCACGATGTTGATTTGGCGCGTTTTAGAATCACAAAGTATAAACAAGATGGAGTTAGTCCAATAGAAGATCCAGAGATTCTGGAGATACCAGGCCGTAATTTTAGAAAAATTGGACTCGGTAAAGACGTTACAGATAAATTTTTAAGTGGTTTACCTGGTATTCAAAAAGAGGGTTGTGATGGGCTAATTACTTCAGCAACCTTTATTCTCCATAAAATGCCTCAACACATTCGCACGGTTTGTTTAGAATTTTTTGGCAATATATCGCACGCGGTACCCTCAATTGTAGAGATAAAAAATTACTTAGATCAGTCTGAGGATGTTTTATTAGCGGGTTTGGAACACTTAGACGAGCGATACATTAAAGCGGTTGGGTACAGTACCAAAGCTGCCCGGGTTGCGAGACCTAAAATGATTCTTATTGCAGATATTGCAAGCGATAGCGAATCCAAAGTGGGCGAGGCAGCGTCAAAAATGGTTCAGCTTGCAAATGTAAGAGATGGCGAGGGATTTATTGCAGTATCTCCAGAGTCAAGGAAGCGTTTTTGGTTGGACAGAGCTAGAACAGCAGCAATTGCTAAACATACCAACGCATTCAAGATCAACGAAGACGTAGTTATTCCTCTAGATAAACTGGGTGAATACTCAAATGGTATTGATAGGTTAAATATTGAGTTATCGATTCAAAATAAGTTAAAACTCACGGATGAGCTTATTAATTTTATGAATACCAATTTAGAGTTTTTAAACGATGACAGTGTTGATCAAGAGTTAGTAAAATCCAAAAAACAGCAAGCAGTTTCGCTGCTTAAAAATACCCAGGAAAAATGGGTATATTATTTTAAAAATCTGGATGAATCATTAGAGAGTCTCAACGAATTTAGTGAGCATCGCTTAAAGTACAGAAATTTATTTGAGTTAATTCAATCCTACGAGCTCCGAATCTCTTGGAAAAAAGAATTAAAAGAACCGCTGGAAGAAATTTTTTCCGGTCGCGAATTCACAACTATTTTGCAGAAAATATATGGTCTGCATAAGCAGGTTTTAAAATCTCGGGTCTTTATTGCACTTCACATGCATGCAGGAGATGGCAATGTACATACAAACATTCCTGTCAACTCAGATGACTATGAAATGTTACAAGATGCGCAAAAGGCAGTAGTTAGGGTTATGGCTCTTGCAAAGCAGCTTAATGGAGTTATATCTGGCGAGCATGGTATTGGTATTACGAAAATGGAGTTTTTAGATGAGTTTACAATCAATACTTTTGCCGAATACAAAGCCAAGATAGATCCTGAGGGAAGGTTTAATAAAGGCAAGCTCCTCCCAGGGTCTGGATTGGATAATGCTTACACACCAAGTTTTGGATTATTGGATCAAGAGTCCATCATAATGGAAGAGTCTGCGATGAAAGGCATAGCAGATTCAATTAGTGATTGTATGCGTTGTGGCAAATGTAAACCAGATTGCACAACCCATGTTCCTCGAGCAAATCTTCTTTATAGCCCAAGAAATAAAATTTTAGCCACTTCATTGCTGATAGAAGCCTTCTTATATGAAGAGCAAACAAGACGAGGTATATCAATTAAGCATTTTGATGAATTTAACGATGTGGCGGATCATTGCACAGTCTGTCATAAGTGCCTGAATCCTTGTCCGGTAAATATTGACTATGGAGATGTTTCAATTGCCATGAGAAATTTTCTTAGGGAGCAGGGTAAAAAACATTTTAGCTTTGGTACCTCATTGGCAATTAATTATTTAAACCTTAAGGATCCATTAACGATCAAAATAATGAAAAAGATTATGATCGATTATGGTTATAAAATTCAAAGAGCAGGGCACAATTTTTTTAAAAAAATTAAACTTGGAAGTCTCTTTAAAAAAAATCCCCCATCTACAGTTGGAAAGGGCTCGGTGGTAACACAAGTAATTCATTTTATGAATCGACCCATGCCAAAAAGTATGCCGACTAAGACCTCTAGAGGGCTTTTGGGTATTGAGGATGATCGCATTGTGCCTGTTATTCGCGATCCAATGAAGATGAATGATGACTCTGAGGCTGTTTTCTATTTCCCAGGCTGTGGTTCTGAAAGATTATTTTCTCAAGTGGGGTTGGCGACACAAGCAATGCTTTATGAGGTTGGAGCAATAACTGTATTACCTCCAGGCTATTTATGTTGTGGTTATCCTCAAACATCTTCTGGAGATGAGGAAAAGGGTCAGCAAATCAGCGCTGATAATCGGGTACAGTTTCATCGTGTTGCTAATACATTAAATTATTTGGATATTAAAACTGTGGTTGTATCTTGTGGTACATGCATGGATCAATTGATGAAGTATGAGTTTGATAAGATTTTTCCAGGATGCCGGTTACTGGATATTCATGAATATTTAATGGAAAAAAATATAAAGATACAGGGCCTTGAGGGCCAGACTTATATGTACCACGATCCATGCCACTCACCGATGAAGACTTATGATCCTGGTAAAGTGACAAATAGCTTACTTGGACAAGAAACATTAATATCGGATCGCTGTTGTGGAGAGTCTGGTACTTTTGCTGCGGGCAGGCCAGATATTGCGTCTCAAGTGAAAATGCGAAAACAGGAGGAGATTGAAAAAAATCTTAAGACTTTAGATTCGGCTACAAATACATTACCAACAAAAATACTGACATCTTGCCCATCATGCCTACAAGGGCTTTCAAGGTATGGTGATGATACGAATACTGAAGCTGACTATATTGTTGTAGAGATTGCAAAACATGTATTAGGTGAGCAATGGCTTGAACAGTATGTCGATAAAGCAAAAAATGGAGGAATTGAAAAAATTCTTCTATAGTTATATGAAAGGTATTAAAACTGTACCGACTGCACCTTGAATAAATCTTGTAATGACCCTCTCGGTTTTTTCTGAAAGGGTGTACGCAAAATAGTCCGTTCGGCCGATCATTTTTCCAAACTCTCGCTCAAAAGATAAATTTGATACATCTTCCTTGATTTCATTAGTCACCAAAAAAAGCTTACCTGAACTATCTTTTTTTGTTGAAAGCATCCAAACAACAATTTCAAAATTACGTGCTAGATTATAAAGGTTCTGGGGTTCAATCGAGTCGACAATATAGAATTCTGTTTTCCCCCCATGTGCCTCAAGAATCATAGTATAGAGTCCTGCAATTAGCGATAAGACTCGATCTCCCTCAAAGTTTTCATCGAAGGCTTGATATATTGCATCAAAATCTCGCTTGTAATTAATACCCTCAATATTCCATTTATGTTTTGGGTTGCTAAAAAAATAAATTGCTGCCTGTTCTGGGTTATCAGAGGTTGTTTTCTTTAGCTCCCTGGGGTTTTTTTTATAGAGTTTTATCATTAATGTCTTGAGACTTTCAAAGTTTTCTCTTATCTCATAATCTGCCATACGGTCAAAATCGAGTTTACCCAATTGATTGAAGGAGCCTTTATCGTATTGGGTTGAGTCTTTTCTATCCAGTTTACTGCCGCCACAACCTGAGATAAGAGTCATTGATAAAAGAATAAAAATTATGCGAATCACAAAATTCTTTCTTTTGGAAAAATCAATTTAAAAGTACTTCCTTGATTGAGGTTGCTTTTGATTTCCAATCTCCCANNATGCTGCGTGATAACGTTTTTAACTATTGATAAGCCAAGACCCGTGCCACCCGTATCTCGACTTCTGTCAGCATCAATCCTGTAAAAGCGCTCTGTGATTCTTGATAAATGTGTTTTGGAGATTCCAATACCACTATCTTTGACAGTGAAAGTCGGTTGCATAGCCTCAATATCCCAAGTTACTCTTATTTCTTTGTTCGCTTCACTATACCTTATCGCATTGGTTATCAAGTTCATAAAAGCACTCTCAACTTCTATGGCTGATCCTTTAAGATTTATTTTCTTGTTAATACTAAAATTTATTTGATGTTCTTTCTTGTCAACTAACGCTATTTCATTTTTGATTTTTTTAAATAAACTATATACATCAATCTTCTCATCCCGGTTTTGCAACTGATTACTTTCAACATTTGATAGTAACAAAAGGTCGTCAAGTAATTTTTTCATTCTTAATGCTTGATTCGACATTATGCTAAATATTTGAAGTGTTTCTTTATCAATTTTAGCTTTATTACTTTCAAGGGTCTCAAGAAAACCCACTATGACTGTCAAAGGGGTTTTTAACTCATGGGAAAAGTTTGAAACAAATTCTTTACGAATTTTTTCATTAGAAATGAGCTGACTGATATCTCTGGCAGTGATGAGCCGCATATTATTCCGAAAGGGTGTGACTTTAATCTCAATGGTCTTTCGTGTATCTTGATCTAAAATTTTTACCGTCTCATCATATTCCCCTGTTTCTAAGTGGTCACTAAAAGCTGTATTTCTAAAGACATAATTTATGGGTTGTTTGTAATTTTTTTTTAAATTAATTTTAAGCATTGATTGCGCAGGTTTGTTGCACCATAAAATTTCATTATTTTGGTTAATTGCGATGACGCCATCAAGCATAGCCTCGGCAGCGGCAATAAATTGCTCTAATGTGAGATTTAATTCTTTCTTTGATTTATCCTCAAGACGAGATGATTTATAAAGTTTTGAAAAAATTTCGGACCAAACTCCATAGCCCTCAGGAATATCATGAATGTTATTTGTGTTTAGCCAAATATTTAATTTGTGGGCCCAATAACTCTGAAAAACAAACCCTGCGGCTGAAGCAAAACAGATAAGATATACTGCAATATCAAAGCTAAAAATTTTATAAAAAATAAAAAATGAAAAGCTTAAGAAAAAGATTAACGTAATGATCTTTTTCAACAGCTTAGTCCTAATATGTTCATGAAATAAAATTAATCCTCGTTGAAACGGTATCCAAGTCCACGCACTGTCTGAATTTTTTGATCATCCCCAGAATTTTTAAGACAATCACGTAATCTTTTAATGTGCACATCAACAGTGCGATCATCTATAACAGATTGGTTACCCCAAACCTTATCCAATATTTGGTTGCGACTGAAGATAATGTCAGGATTCCTCATAAAGAAATATAGAAGCTTAAACTCTGTTGGGCCGATATTTATCTTTTTTTCATGGCTTTTTAAAATCAGTTTGTTAGGGTCTAAGAATAGATTTTTATGCATGATTGGTTCTTTGACTTGCTCTGGAGCTTTTCGACGTAAAACTGCTTTTATACGGGCAATAAGTTCCTTAGGGCTAAATGGTTTTGTCATGTAATCATCTGCGCCAACATTTAAACCTTGTAGTTTATTATCCTCTTCACTCTTTGCGGTGAGCATAATAATGGGAATCTTTTTTGTTGAGGAGTTCATTTTTAATCGCTTTGCGAACTCTATACCATCCATGCCCGGCAACATCCAATCAAGTACAATTAAATCTGGAATTGCTTCGCCCACAATCTTTTCTGCAAATTCTGCATTGATTGCTCGCATTGGATTAAATCCAGATTGTTTTAAATTAATGGCAATTAATTCAAGGATTGACTCTTCGTCCTCAACAATTAATATGTTGGCTGGCATGATTGCTCCTTATAAAATCATAAATATTATGACATTTATATGACAAAAATATGACATTATTTTTTAGATATATTTTTTGAAGTTGCTAATATTGACAGAATCAATTAATGTTAAAAAATATTAATTTTTTAAGAGATGTTGATTATGAGTATACTTGATAGAGAAAATATTGTTGCTGATGCGTC